>TARA_R110001599_G_scaffold144783_1_pt1 | contig 139648 bp, 140 predicted proteins | sample TARA_R110001599 | Tara Oceans TARA_R110001599 (sample SAMEA4398360) | marine metagenome | biome: Polar Biome; feature: [MES] marine water layer (ENVO:01000295) within the mesopelagic zone...; material: water (ENVO:00002006), including particulate matter (ENVO:01000060) such... | reverse complement strand
GGCCGCACCGTTGGTGCCGGCGTCGTCTCGAAGATCGTCGAGTAAAATAAATAAGGAACGCCGCTCTCGGATCGTCGGGGGCGGCGGACACTTTTAAGGTTTATGGCCATGGATCAACAAAATATTCGTATACGCCTGAAGGCGTTTGATCATCGAGTGCTGGATCAGTCCGCACGCGAGATCGTCAATACGGCTCAGCGTACCGGTGCCAACGTCCGTGGCCCGATTCCGTTGCCGACGCGGATTGAGCGCTTCACTGTGCTCCGTTCGCCGCACGTGAACAAAAAATCGCGTGAGCAATTCGAAATTCGTACCCACAAGCGGGTGCTCGATATCGTCGACCCAACACCACAAACTGTGGACGCGCTGATGAAGCTCGACCTAGCGGCTGGTGTTGACGTCGAGATTAAACTCTAAGCGCCGTTTGAGGCAGTAGTTAAGGACAGAGACATGCGTACCGGTATTATCGCACGCAAGATGGGAATGACCCGCCTGTTCGTTGAGGGTGGCACACACGTTCCCGTGACGGTGTTGGCACTCGACAGCGTCGAGGTTGTAGCACAGCGCACAGTAGAGCGTGATGGCTACAACGCCGTTCAAGTTGGCTTCGGTAAAGCTAAAGTGAAGCGGGTTTCCAAAGCGTTGCGTGGTCACTTTGCGAAAGCAAAAGTTGAGCCTAAGAAGAAACTCGTCGAGTTTCGTGTCGACGCGGATAACCTCGTCGACGTAGGTGTCGAGATTGGCGCCAACCACTTTGTCGCCGGTCAGTACGTCGATGCGACGGGGACGTCGATCGGTAAAGGTTTTGCCGGTGTGATCAAGCGTCACCATTTCGGTGGCATGCGCGCGTCTCACGGTGTGTCGGTCAGCCACCGTGCGCACGGTTCTACCGGTCAGTGTCAGGACCCGGGCAAGGTCTTCAAGGGTAAGAAGATGGCCGGCCAGATGGGTAACAAGCGTCGTACGCAACAAAACCTCATCGTCGCCGCCATTGATGTGGCACGTGGCTTGGTTTTGGTGCGCGGTGCGGTTCCAGGTTCGAAAGGTGGCTTTGTTTACCTGCGCGACGCCGTTAAGCGCGCGTTGCCGGATGATGCGCCGAAGCCTGCGGGCCTGCGCGCCGAAGCACTGGGCGGAAATGATGAGGGCATGGTTGTGAGCGATGATGTTGCGGTAGATGTCGCAGCAGAAGAGGCCGCACTGGCCGAGGAAGTTGCCGCAGAAGAGGCCGCAGACGATGCGGCACCTTCGGATGGCGACGCCAACGAGAACAAGGAATAAGACCATGAAACAAGACGTGGTCAATCTCGACAACAAAGCAGCTGGATCGATTGATCTGGACGAGGCGGTGTTCGGTCTCGAAGCACGCAAGGACATCTTGGCCCGTATGGTCAACTGGCAACTTGCGAAGCGTCGTTCCGGCAACCACCAGACCAAAGGTCGTTCCGACGTTGCTGCGACGAATGCGAAGCCGTTCAAGCAAAAAGGTACCGGCCGCGCCCGTCAGGGTACGTCGGTGGCCCCGCAGATGCGCGGTGGCGGCATCGTGTTTGGTCCGCACACCCGTGATCACAGCCACGGCCTGACGAAAAAGGTTCGTAAGCTGGCGCTGGCAACCGCGCTGAGCGCAAAAGCCCGCGAAGGCAAGCTGGTGATTTTGGATGAAGCCAAAATGGCTGCACCGAAAACCGCCGAGCTTGCTAAGAAGCTGAGCGCGTTGGGCTGGGGCCGGACGTTGCTGATCGACGGCGAGACCGTGGATCAGAACTTTGCCAAGGCTGCCAGCAACATCATCGGTATCGATGTGTTGCCGAGCGTCGGCGCCAACGTTTACGACATTCTGCGACGCGACACCTTGGTCCTGACCAAGGGTGCCGTCGAAAAGCTGGTGGAGCGCCTGAAATGAACCGCTACAGCCCAAGCAATTTCCAGCCGAGCCAAGAGCGTATCTACGAATTGATTCGTCGCCCGCTCGTGACGGAAAAGTCGACCATGAACTCGGAGTTCAACCAGTTCACCTTTGAAGTGCCGGTTGATGCCAACAAGCACGAGATCAAAACCGCCATTCAGACTTTGTTCAAAGTCAAAGTGACCGGGGTCAACACGATCCTTCAAAAGGGCAAGACAAAGCGCTTCCGCGGCCAGGCTGGCCGTCGCAGCGATTATAAAAAGGCGGTCGTGACGCTCGCTGATGGTGACAGCATCGACGTCACCACGGGCGTCTGACGGGAGAGAGAGAGATGGCACTTAAACATTTTAAACCGGATACCCCCGGACAGCGCGGCTTGGTCCTCGTCGACCGCTCGCAGTTGTGGAAGGGTGAGCCCGTCAAGGCGCTGACCGAAGGTCTGCGTAAAAAAGGCGGTCGCAACAACACCGGTCGCATTACCGCCCGCCGTATTGGTGGTGGTCACAAGCGCCGTTATCGCGTCATCGACTTCAAGCGTAACAAGCTTGATATGCCGGGGACCGTTGAGCGGATCGAATATGATCCGAACCGCACCGCTTTCATTGCGCTGATCAAGTACAGCGATGACGAGTTGGCTTATATCATTGCGCCGCAGCGCCTGAATGTCGGGGACGAAGTCGTCTCGGGTTCGGCCGGCGTCGACATTAAGCCGGGCAACACGATGCCGATGGCGAATATGCCGACCGGTACGATCATTCACTGCGTCGAAATGAAGCCGGGCAAGGGTGCTCAAATGGCACGCTCAGCCGGGACCTACGCGCAGATTATCGGCAAAGACCAGGGCTATGCGCAGCTGCGCCTCAGCTCCGGTGAAATCCGTTTGGTGCGGGCCGAATGCCGCGCCACGGTTGGTGCGGTGTCAAACCCGGATCAGCAAAACATCAACCTGGGTAAAGCCGGTCGTAAGCGTTGGTTGGGTAAACGCCCTGCAGTGCGCGGCGTGGCCATGAACCCGGTCGACCACCCGCATGGCGGCGGCGAAGGCCGTACGTCCGGCGGTCGCCACCCAGTTTCACCTTGGGGTAAGCCTACCAAGGGTAAGAAAACCCGCAGCAACAAAAAGACGGATCGGCTGATTATGCGCAGCCGGCACGTCCGTAAAAAATAGAGGAGGGCGGAACAGTGCCACGCTCCGTATGGAAAGGCCCGTTCGTCGATGGGTATCTGCTCAAGAAGGCAGAAACCGCTCGTGCGGCAACCCGCAGCTCGGTCATCAAGACTTGGTCGCGTCGTTCGACGATCTTACCGCAATTCGTCGGTCTCACGTTTGGCGTTTATAACGGTCATAAGTTTATTCCGGTGAACGTTACCGATGAGATGATCGGTCACAAGTTCGGCGAGTTCTCGCCAACCCGGACGTACTACGGCCACGGCGTCGATAAAAAGTCGAAGAGGGCGTAATCATGGGCAAAAAAGCTCAAGAACGACAGCTCAGCGATAACGAAGCAATGGCATTTGCCAAACAGCTTCGTGTTTCGCCCCGTAAGCTCAATCTGGTCGCGCAAAGCATTCGCGGTCTGGATTGCGGCAAGGCATTGGCGCAGCTTCAGTTCTCGTCACGTCGTATTTCTCAGGATGTGAAGAAACTCCTGGAAAGCGCGATTGCAAACGCCGAGAACAACCATCAGCTCGACGTTGATCGGCTGTACGTTGCCGAAGCAAGTGTCGGTCGCGCCTTGGTGATGAAGCGCTTCCGCGCCCGTGCACGCGGTCGTGTCGGTCGCATCGAAAAGCCATTCAGTAACATGCGCTTGATTGTGCGCGAGCGCGAGGAGACGGCGTAATGGGTCAGAAAATCAATCCGATCGGGCTTCGTCTCGGCATCAACCGCACGTGGGATTCGCGCTGGTACGCGGAACGTAACTACGGCGAAATGTTGCATGAAGATATCCGTATTCGGAAGTTTTTGCAGAAGAAATTGGCGCAAGCCGGTGTCTCAAAGGTCGTGATCGAACGTCCGGCAAAGAAAGCGCGTGTCACCATTCACACCGCGCGTCCGGGTGTCGTGATCGGTCGTAAGGGCCAGGAAATCGAAAACCTGCGTCGCGAGATCGCTGCAATGACGACCGCCGATGTTCACCTGAATATCGTCGAAATTCGTAAGCCCGAGGTTGACGCTCAACTCGTTGCCGAAAACGTCGCACAGCAGATGGAGCGTCGTGTTTCGATCCGTCGCGCCATGAAGCGTGCGGTTCAGTCGGCAATGCGGATGGGTGCCCAGGGTATCCGTATCAACTGTGCCGGTCGTCTCGGCGGTGCCGAAATCGCACGGATGCAGTGGTATCGTGAAGGTCGTGTGCCGTTGCACACGCTGCGCGCAAACGTCGACTACGGCGCGTGCGAAGCAAAGACCACATACGGTATCTGCGGCGTCAAAATCTGGATCTATAAGGGCGACATTATGGCGCACGATCCGATGGCGATGGAACGGCTGCAACTCGATCAGCAGCCGCAACGTTAAAGCGGGCTTGAGGAAGGTTTAAAGCGATGTTGTCTCCAAAGAGAACGAAGTTCCGCAAGGCTTTTAAAGGTCGTATCCACGGCATGGCCAAAGGCGGCACCGATCTTAATTTCGGCGCCTACGGTCTGAAAGCTGTTGAGCCTGAACGCGTTACCGCGCGCCAGATCGAAGCCGCACGTCGTGCCATGACCCGTCACATGAAGCGTGCCGGTCGTGTGTGGATCCGGATCTTCCCAGACGTGCCGGTCACGCAAAAGCCGGCCGAGGTTCGCCAAGGTAAAGGTAAGGGCTCGGTTGAATACTGGGTCGCCAAAGTGAAGCCGGGTCGGATCATGTTCGAAATCGACGGGGTTACGCCCGATGTTGCCAAGCGCGCTTTTGAGCTGGCAGCGGCGAAACTTCCGCTCAAGACGCGCTTTGTGACGCGTCTTGGTGATGAGGGTTAAGGCGATGAAAGCTACGGATATCCGTACCAAGACCGACGACCAGCTGAAAGAGCAGCTGATCGACCTCCACAAAGAGGCGTTCAACCTGCGTTTTCAAGCCGCGTCCGGTCAGCTGGAGAATACGGCCCAGAAAAAGACCGTGCGGCGCGACATCGCGCGCATCAAGACAATCCTCGGTGAGCGGACGTCGTCCGCTGCCCAGGCCAAAGGGTAAGGAACGACAACATGCCGAAACGTGTCATGCAAGGCGTCGTTGTGAGCGATAAACAAGAGAAGACGGTGACCGTGCTGGTCGAGCGTCGGATCATGCACCCGCTTTACAAGAAGTACGTCAAGAAGTCGAAAAAGTACGCAGCGCACGACGAGGGTAACGTCTGCAAGGTCGGAGACAAAGTCTCGATCCAAGAATGTCGCCCGCTGTCGAAGAATAAGCGTTGGGAAATTGTGACGGCCAGCGCTTAAGCGCGGTTGTCCAGATAGAGGAACCGGAACATGATTCAGGCTGAATCGAACCTTGAAGTTGCCGACAATTCCGGCGCCAAGAGGGTCCAGTGCATCAAGGTGCTGGGTGGTTCGAAGCGTAAATACGCCGGCGTCGGCGACGTGATTGTGGTGTCTGTGAAAGACGCTATTCCACGTGGTCGCGTCAAGAAGGGCGATGTTGTTCAGGCCGTCATCGTACGGACTGCGAAAGACATCCGCCGTCAAGACGGCTCGGCGATCCGGTTCGATACCAACGCTGCTGTGTTGATCAATAAGCAAGGCGAGCCGATCGGTACGCGTATTTTTGGCCCTGTGACCCGCGAGTTACGTGCCAAGCGCTACATGAAGATCATCTCGCTTGCACCGGAGGTGCTGTGATGGCGAGTAAGATTAAAAAGGGCGACCAAGTTGTGGTCCTGAGCGGTCGTGACAAAGGTCGCACTGGCGAGGTCATGAAGACCATGCCGACGGCGAACCGTGTCATTGTTTCAGGTATCAACAAGGTGAAGCGTCACACGGCGCCGTCGAACAATTCGGCTGGTGGGATTATCGAAAAGGAAATGAGCATTCACGTTTCCAACATCGCCCACGTCGACCCAAAAGATCAAAAGCCGACCCGCGTCGGTTTCAAGACGCTCGATGATGGCCGCAAGGTTCGCTTTTCTAAGCGTTCCGGCGAAGTCATCGACGCTTGAGCGAGGAGAGTAAGACCATGACCCCACGCTTGCGTGAAGTATATGACCAGACGATCGTGCCTGCGATGACCGAGGAGTTCTCGTATGCGAACCGCCTCGAAGTGCCTCGCTTGGACAAGATCGTCATCAACATGGGTGTCGGCGAAGCCAGCCAAGATAAGAAAAAGATGGAAGGCGCGCTGACCGACCTGCAACTGATTGCCGGCCAAAAGCCGATTGTCACGTATGCAAAGAAATCCATCGCCGGCTTTAAGCTGCGCGAAGAAATGATGGTCGGCTGCAAAGTGACGTTGCGCCGCCAGCGTATGTACGAATTTCTTGATCGCTTGGTGACCATTGCGTTGCCGCGCGTACGGGATTTCCGTGGGCTCAACGGTAAGAGCTTCGACGGGCGTGGTAATTTTTCGATGGGCGTTAAAGAGCAGATCGTCTTCCCGGAAATTGATTACGACAAGGTCGATCAAATCCGCGGGATGGATATCATCATCTGCACGACCGCCAAAACGGACGCCGAAGCTAAGGCGCTGTTGAAGGCGTTCAACATGCCGTTCTCAAATTGAGCGGCGAGAGGAGTAGAGCGTAATGGCTAAGAAAAGCTCTGTGGAGCGGAACAAGAAGCGGGAGCGCCTGGCGAAGCAGTACGCATCGCGCCGCGCCCGGCTGAAAGCGACCGCAAAGGACGTCAGTCTGTCGGCGGAAGAACGGTTCGAGGCGCGCCTCAAGCTGAACGAGATTCCGCGTAATGCGGCACCTGGGCGTCAGCGCCTTCGTTGTGAGTTGACCGGGCGTCCGCGCGGCAACTATCGGAAATTTAAGCTGTGCCGGATCAAGCTCCGGGACTTGGCCTCGTTTGGTCAGATCCCGGGCATGGTCAAGTCGAGCTGGTAAGGGAGATAGACGGATGTCGATGACAGATCCCCTCGGCGATATGCTGACCCGGATCCGGAACGGCCAACAGGCGCGTAAAGGCTCGGTAGTGTCTCCGAACTCGCGGCTTCGCCGCAACGTTCTTGAAGTTCTGAAACGTGAAGGTTATATCCGCGGCTTCTCCGAAGCCGAGGTACGGACCGGAATTTCGGAGATCAAGATCGAATTGAAATACCACGAAGGCGATCCGGTGATTCGTCACCTGAGCCGTGTGTCGACGCCAGGCCGGCGGATTTATACCGGCGTGAGCGATCTGGGCCGCGTTTACAACGGTCTTGGTATCGCGATCTTGTCGACGCCGCGTGGTGTGCTTTCGGATGCCGAGGCACGAGCCCAAAATGTTGGTGGCGAGGTTCTTTGCCAGGTCTTCTAAGGCCGCCGCACGAAACCAAGCTTTTAGTTGAGGATTGATACGATGTCGCGAGTAGGAAGCAACCCGGTTCAGGTTCCCGATGGGGTGACCATCGAAATGGCCGGCAATGTCGTGACCGCAAAAGGCAAGCTCGGTGCGCTGTCGGTGACGCTCACCGATGACGTTAAGGTCGAGCAGGCCGACGGCCAGGTTACGGTGACGCCGCTGGCAAGCCACAAGCGTGCCCGTCAAATGTGGGGTACAGCACGGAGCTTGATCAACGGTCTTGTTATTGGGGTCTCCGAAGGCTTCACCCGCAAGCTCGAAATCAACGGTGTTGGTTATCGTGCCGCCGTACAGGGTAAGGATGTCGTATTGCAGCTCGGTTACAGCCACGAGGTTCGTTATCCGATCCCAGACGGCATCAAAATTGACGTGCCTGAGCAGAACCAAATTGTGATCACCGGCGCCGATAAACAGCGCGTTGGTCAGGTCGCGGCGGAAATCCGCAGCTACCGTCCGCCTGAGCCTTACAAAGGCAAAGGCGTTAAGTACGCTGACGAATATATCCTCCGTAAGGAAGGAAAGAAGAAGTAAGATGTCGAACGCAAAAGCACTCTTCAACCGCCGCACGATGCGCAACCGTTCGCGTATGCGCAAGGTGGGTTCGGGTCGGCCACGCCTCTCGGTGTTCCGTTCCGGTAAGCACATCTATGCACAGATTATCGATGATAAAAGCGGCGCCACCTTGGCGGCAGCTTCCAGCATCGATAAAGAGCTTCGTGCAAACCTCAAAACCGGTGCCGACCGCAGTGCTGCGGTTGAAGTCGGTAAGCTGGTGGCCAAGCGCGCCGTCGAAAAGGGCGTCAATGACGTCATGTTCGACCGTGGCGGCTATAAATATCACGGGCGCGTTAAAGCGCTCGCAGACGGCGCCCGTGAGGGCGGCCTGAGCTTCTAGGAGACGACCAATGGCAGATAGAAACTCACCAGATCGCGGCGGCAAGGGCGGCAACCGTGGTCGTGGCCGGGATCGGGATAACCGAGACCGTACGGAAGAGGGTGATGAGCTCGTAGACAAGCTTGTTCACATCAACCGCGTTGCCAAGGTGGTCAAGGGTGGTCGCCGGTTCTCGTTCGCGGCCCTCGTGGTCGTCGGCGACGGTAATGGCCGTGTCGGTTACGGCACCGGTAAAGCACGCGAAGTGCCGGAAGCGATCCGCAAAGCGACCGACCAAGCGAAGCGTACGCTGATCCGTGTGCCGTTGCGCGAAGGTCGCACGTTGCATCACGATATTGCTGGTCGCTTCGGCGCCGGTAAGGTGATCCTGCGTTCGGCACCTCCGGGTACCGGTATCATCGCAGGTGGCCCAATGCGCTCGGTTTTCGAGACGATGGGTGTAGCCGACGTGGTCTGCAAGTCGAACGGTACGCAGAACCCGCACAACATGATCAAGGCTACCTTTGAAGCCCTTAAGCAATTGCAGTCGCCGCGTTCGGTGGCCGCACGTCGCGGGCTCAAGGTTGGCGACATCGTGGCACGGCGCGGCGATGCCGGCGCTTCGGTCGAGTAACAGGAGCGTATAAGATGGCTGACAAGAAAAAGACCGTCACGGTCACGCAGATCCGCAGTGCAATCGGGCGCCAGGGCGTTCAGCGCGAGACGCTGAAGGGTTTGGGCCTGAATAAGATGCGCCGGACCCGGACACTGGAAGACACGCCGTCTGTACGCGGCATGATTAACCACGTGAAACATCTAATTCGGGTTGAGGAATAAGCCTAACAAGCTTATTTCCCACGTATAAGGCGCCGGCACGGCTTTCCGTCCCGGCACGCAAGAGGAATTTGGCGATGCGATTGAATGAACTCAGCGATAATGAGGGCGCGCGTAAGGCCCGCAAACGGGTCGGCCGCGGTATCGGCTCGGGCACCGGTAAGACGTCGGGTGCGGGTCAAAAAGGTCAGAAGTCCCGAAGTGGCGTTTCGCTGTTGGGCTTCGAAGGCGGTCAAATGCCGTTGCACCGGCGTCTGCCGAAGCGGGGCTTCAACAACCCGTTCGCCAAGGATTTTGCCGAGCTGACCACGGGTAAGCTGCAGGCAGCCATCGATAAAGGCACCGTGGACGCCAAGAGCGCAATCACCAGTGCCGACTTGGTTGCTGCCGGTGTTGCACGCAAGTCTAAAGACGGTGTGCGCTTGCTGGCGCGCGGCGAATTGTCGACAAAAGTGACCCTCGATATCGGTCACGCTTCGAAGGGCGCGATTGCGGTCGTCGAGAAAGCCGGTGGTTCTGTCACCGTGGTCGAGAAGAAGCCACGTCCTGCCGGCAAAGGCCGCAAGCGTGAGCGTGTGTCGGCTGAGCGTCAGGCGAAATACGCCGCTATCATGGACGGCAATATGCCGACCGAAACTGAATCCGTTAAGGACGAATAACAGCGCATGGCTTCCGCCGCCGAACAACTTGCATCAAATATGAATTTCGGCGCCTTCTCGAAGGCGACGGAACTCAAAAAACGTATCTGGTTTACGCTGGGTGCGTTGATTGTCTATCGGTTGGGCACGTTTGTGCCGATTCCGGGGATCGACCCGACGATCCTGCAAGACATGTTCAACCAGACTGGCGGCGGTATCTTGGGCATGTTCGACATGTTCGCCGGCGGTGCGTTGTCGCGGATGACGATTTTCGCGTTGAACATCATGCCGTACATTTCGGCCTCGATCATCATGCAGCTAATGTCGGCTGTTTCGCCGACCCTAGAGGCGATGAAGAAAGAGGGCGAGAGCGGCCGCAAGAAGATCAACCAATACACCCGTTATCTAACGGTGCTGATTTGTATCCTTCAAGCCTACGGTATCGCGGTCGGCCTTGAAGGGATGACGTCCGGCAGCGCTGTCGCCGTGGACAATCCGGGTTGGTTTTTCCGGATGACCGTTGTCATCACGCTGACCGGCGGCACGATCTTCTTGATGTGGCTGGGCGAACAAATCACGGCGCGCGGTGTCGGCAACGGAATATCGCTGATCATCTTTACCGGTATCGTCGCGCAACTGCCGACCGCTTTGGCCGCGACCTTGGATTTGGGTCGCACCGGTGCGCTGTCGACGGCGATCATCATTGGCTTGCTGGTGATGGCGGTCGTCGTGATCTTCTTCATTGTGTTTGTTGAGCGTGCGCAGCGCCGGATTCTGATCCAGTACCCGAAGCGCCAACGCGGCAATAAAATGTCTGGCGGCGACACTTCGCACCTGCCGTTGAAGGTCAACACGGCCGGCGTGATTCCGCCGATTTTCGCAAGCTCGATCTTGCTGTTGCCGATCACCATCATTCAATTCTCGGCCGGTTCCGGGCCGGAATGGATGAGCACGGTCGCCGCCTATATGGGCCGTGGTCAGCCGCTATATCTGGCTATTTATCTCGGCATGATCGTGTTTTTCGCGTTCTTCTATACCGCCGTTGTGTTCAATCCGGCTGAGACCGCCGACAATCTGAAGAAATATGGCGGCTTTATTCCGGGTATCCGTCCTGGTAAGAACACCGCGAATTATCTCGATTGGGTTTTGACTCGTTTGACCGTTGTCGGTGCCGGATATCTGGCGATTGTCTGTTTAATCCCGGAAATTTTGATTTCCCGCTGGTCCGTGCCGTTCTACTTCGGTGGTACCAGCCTCTTGATCGTCGTTACGGTGACCATGGATACGGTCACCCAGGTGCAGTCACATTTGTTGGCACACCAGTATGAAGGCTTGATCAAGAAGTCGAAACTGAGGGGGCGCAAAACATGATCATTATTCTTTTGGGCCCTCCGGGTGCCGGCAAAGGGACGCAGTGCGAACGCTTGATTTCACGTTATGACATCGTGCAACTTTCGACTGGCGATATGTTGCGAGCTGCTGTTGCTGCGGGTACCGATCTCGGCAAAAAAGCAAAATCCGTGATGGACAGCGGCGAATTGGTCTCTGATGACTTGGTTGTCAGCATCATCGCAGACCGAATCGAAGAAGCAGATTGTGCAAACGGCTTCATCTTAGACGGCTTCCCGCGCACCGTTGCGCAGGCTGAGGCCTTGGATGCGATGCTGGCGAAAAAAGGCTTGAAGCTGGATCATGTAATCAGCATAGAAGTCGACGAAAGCGCGCTTTTTGCGCGTATTGAACAACGCGCCGCCGAAACCGGTGGTGCACGAAGCGACGATAACGCCGAGACGCTGAAAAAGCGGCTCGCCGTCTATCACGAGCAAACCGCTCCGATCATCCCGTACTATCGGGATAAAGGGGCGTTGAAGGTAGTTGATGGTATGCAGAAAATCGAAGCGGTTTCGAAAGATCTGTACGCCATTTTGGATTAATGGGCAGGGAACGAAAGACGCACATCTGAGTTGACTTGCGGCGCGTGATGAATATAATCCGCGCTCTTCAATCACCCGGTGTCTGTGGACTTCGACCCAAAGTTTAAGGAGTGCGAGCTTTGGCGCGTATTGCTGGTATTAATATCCCGACAGGAAAGCGTGCAATTATTGCGCTGACCTACATCCATGGGATCGGTCTTACCACGGCCAAGAAAATTTGCGATTCCTGTGGCATCGCTCACGACCGCCGCGTAAGCGACCTGTCCGATGACGAGGTAACGCGGATCCGTGATCTGATCGATCAGGATTGCACCGTTGAAGGTGAACTGCGCCGCGACACGGCCATGAACATCAAGCGCTTGATGGATCTTGGCTGCTATCGTGGTCTGCGTCATCGCCGGCAGCTGCCGGTGCGCGGTCAGCGCACGCACACCAACGCCCGGACCCGCAAGGGCCCGGCCAAGCCGATTGCCGGCAAGAAGAAAGCTTAAGGGCGAATTATCATGGCCAAAGCAGCAACAGCGACGCGTACTCGCCGCCGCGAGCGGAAAAATATTGCGGCAGGTACCGCGCACGTCAATTCGACGTTCAACAACACCATCATCACCATCACCGATGCCCAGGGCAACACGATTGCTTGGTCTTCGGCAGGTGCGCAAGGCTTTAAGGGGTCGCGCAAATCGACTCCATATGCGGCACAGGTTGCCGGTGAAGTCGTCGGTAAAGCGGCGATGGAACACGGCATGAAAACTCTCGAAGTTGAGGTTAAGGGGCCGGGTTCCGGTCGCGAATCAGCGCTTCGTGCGTTGCAGTCGGTCGGTTTCAACATCACCGCTATTCGTGATGTGACCCCGATCCCGCACAACGGGTGCCGTCCGCGGAAGCGTCGTCGGGTTTAAAACCCAACAAGCCCGGTAATTGCGGACCGGGCGACAGTCGAGCGGGGCAGTTGATGTATGACTTAAGCATGCACTCACGTCCCGGGTACGTATCAAGGCGACGTCCTGCGCAAAGCAGAGGCGCCGTCTAACTTTGTGAGCGCGAGGTTCCGGAAGTGCTTCAGAAGAATTGGCAAGAACTCATTAAACCGTCGAAACTCGATATTCAGCCAGGTGGCGATCCGTCGCGTCAGGCAAGTGTCGTCGCCGAACCGCTTGAGCGTGGTTTCGGTCTGACCCTTGGCAACGCACTGCGTCGCGTATTGCTGTCGTCGCTGCAAGGTGCTGCGGTGACCGCTATTCAAATCGATAGCGTATTGCACGAATTCTCTTCGATTGCTGGTGTCCGTGAGGACGTAACCGATATCGTCTTGAATATTAAGTCGATGGGCTTGCGTATGGATGCCGAAGGGCCCAAACGCATGGTCCTCAAGGCCGAAGGGCCCGGCGAAGTGACTGCGCGTCAAATTGACACCGGCGCAGACATTGAAATCATGGATCCTGATCTGGTGATTTGTCACCTGGACAAAGGCGCGACGTTGAGCATGGAGTTCATCGTCGAAGGTGGAAAAGGCTATGTGCCTGCATCGCAAAACCGCCCAGACGACAGCCCGATTGGCCTGATTCCGATTGATGCCGTGTTCTCGCCCGTGCGCAAAGTGTCGTACAAGGTGGAAAACACCCGCGTTGGTCAAGACACCGACTTCGATAAGCTGTTCTTGGACGTCACCACCAACGGTGCCGTGACGCCGGACGATGCGGTCGCTTTGGCCGCACGAATCCTGCAAGATCAGCTGCAGTTGTTCATCAACTTCGAAGAGCCGTCGCGCGAAATCATCGACGAAGGCCGTGACGAGTTGCCGTTCAACCGTAACTTGTTGCGCAAAGTTGACGAGTTGGAGTTGTCGGTGCGTTCCGCCAACTGCCTCAAGAACGACAACATCATCTACATCGGTGACCTGGTTCAAAAGACCGAAGCCGACATGCTGCGGACCCCGAACTTCGGCCGTAAGTCCTTGAACGAGATCAAGGAAGTTCTGTCGCAGATGGGCCTGCACTTGGGCATGGAAATCTCCGAATGGCCGCCGGAAAACATTGAAGAAATGGCCAAGAAACTCGAAGATCCATTCTGATCATCGGGAAAACGAATTCGGGCGGTGGCATGATGTCGCCGCCCGCAAGAACCAAGTAACAAGCCCGCGGGTAAAATGGCACGCGTGGGCAATGATGAAGGAGCCTAAGACATGAGACACGCCAGTGGTTACCGTAAGCTGAACCGCACGTCCACACACCGTAAAGCCATGTTCGTCAACATGACGGTGTCGTTGTTGAGCCACGAACAGATCAAAACTACGCTGCCGAAAGCGAAAGAATTGCGTCGCTTTGCTGACCGCATGATCTCGCTCGCCAAAAAGGGTGGCCTGCATGACCGTCGCCGCGCATTTTCGTTCCTGCGCGATGATGCGATCGTCGCCAAGTTGTTCTCGACCTTGGCCGAGCGTTACAAGGACCGTCCGGGCGGCTACACCCGCGTCCTCAAAGCCGGCTACCGCTATGGTGACAACGCGCCGATGGCCGTGATTGAACTCGTCGATCGTGATCCCGATGCAAAAGGCGCCGCCGACCGTGCCCGCGTCGAAGCGGAAGCTGAGATGGATGACGCCGAGACATAAAAGCCTAGCGGCAAAACGTATTTGTGAAGCGGCGCCCTTTCGGGCGCCGTTTTGTTTTGCGGTATGATGATGCAAATCCAGCGTTATCCTGGACTTGAGCAAACGTCCGGTTTGTAAAACGGTAACGGTCATTATGAGCGTGATAATTTATGCTCGGCTAAGGGCCAAATCCAGACTACTCTTTTGTGTAAATGACAAAAGTCCAGAATGTTGGTATCCTGTTCGGTTCTCGCGTCAAGTTTTTCTGCAGGGAGGGGGACTATGCTGTGATTCACCAATATTGGGATTTTTATCGAATAAGAATTCTAATGATTTGGTTCGTAGTATCTGTCTTTTTACCTCTTGGTGATCATGCATTTGCTGCCGAACGCCAAGAAATAAACCTCAATGACATCATCGGCATTGAACAACTCAACCGTTTAATTGAGGACAAAAAAACTGACCATAAGGTATTCTATTTTGGGTTTGACTTGAGGTCTGGCCCTTTGGAGGATGCTCGACAGTACCTCCCCTTTCTTGACTATTTGTCACGTGCTACAGGGTTGAAACTCAAGCTGAAATTTACTTCAAAAGATTCATCTATTATTGAGGATGTCGGGTTAGGTAGGGTTCATTTCGCGGCAATTGGGGCCGTTTCTTACGTTAGGGCTAAAGAAAGATATGCCGTTCAAGCCATCGCCCGGGGCGTCAATAAACTTGGAAAAGCAGAATATCAGTCCGCAATCGTGGTTGCATCGAACAGCCCCATTCAAAGCCTTGATGAGATAAGGGGGAAGCGTTTTGCATTTGGGTCCTTGACCTCGACACAGGGACACCTAATTCCCCGCATTGCGTTGAAGAAAAGGGGCATATCTCTAGAGGACCTTTCCGCATTCGAATACACTGGGTCTCATCGCAATTGTGCGAATGCGGTTGTTACAGGCAGGGCAGATGCCTGCGGCATGCAAGACACAATGGCTAAAAACCTAAGTCAAAAAGGACAAGTCAGGATACTGTATTTATCTGATTATTATCCTTCCAGTGGAATTGCCGCCAATAAAGATGTGCCTAAGGAAATCATTGATAAAATCAGACGAGCATTGGTCGATTTTGATCCATTGGGTCGCGATAAGAAGGCTCTTTATCATTGGAACAATACAGAAATGCCGAACGGTTTTCGCGCTAGCACAGGGCACGATTATATAGAACTTCAAAATTGGCTGGTAAATTTAGGGATAATTGGAGGGGAAGGTAAGGCCCGAAACGGAGCGTTATCTCAATGAGGCTCCGGACTAAAATCATCTTCCTCATGATATCGGTAACCCTCGTCATGAGTGTCCTTCTCGTAAGGAGCCAAGATGTCTTGCTTCGTGACAAGCTCGAGGAATCACAGGTGGAGTGGGTACGGACTTTGGTTCGTGCCGTCGCCGAAAGCATTGCCCAAAACATCATTGATAGCGATCAACTTGAGACCAGAGCCCTTCTGCGTCGGATCGTTAACAACGAAGAAGCTATCAGTTATATATTCATTACAAACTTTGAAGGACACCTCTTCACTCATACCTTCGATAACGGGTTTCCAAAAGTGCTGATTAAACACATGCAAGCGGAGGACCATGAAGCATCATCTGGTTATTTGATGGATGGTGAAATAATCCATGATTTCATTGCCCCGCTCATTGAGGGTATGGATGCCCACCTTCATATCGGTGTTAATCAAAGAGAAACCAACTCCATCTTAGCCTTTGCCAGATACGAGTTAATGACAATCGCTTTATTGGTCACATTGTTGGGGATTGCCGCTTCAGTATTCATCGGTTTTCATGTGAGCAAGCCACTGAAAATATTGACGGAACAAGTCGCCAAATATTCTAGAGATGGTAAGTTTTCTTATGTTGACGCCAATACAAGTGACCCAGACATCAAAGACTTAGCCGCAACTTTCCAAAAGATGGTTGAGGTTAGGTCTCATGTGGAAGGCCAACTGAGGGCGAGTAAAGAAGAACTGCACGAGGCCCTGATTTTGGCTGAAAATGCTAATCGAGCAAAAAGCAGTTTTTTAGCAAATATGAGCCATGAATTACGTACACCACTTAATGCCATCATTGGCTTTTCTCATATGCTTTCTACCAAAACATATGGACCGCTGGGACACCCCAAGAATGAGGAATATGTAGCTATAATTCATAGTGCTGGTGAACACCTATTGGGACTCATTGCAGAAATTCTTGACCTCTCAAAAATTGAATCCGGAGAATTTAACCTTGATGAAGAGAATGTTTCATTACAGGACATTGTAGATGAATGCATTCATCTTGCCTTGGGGAAATCCTCTAGCAAGCAAGTGTTATTAAAGAACGAATTACCCTCTGATTTGCCGCAAATTTACGCTGATCGTATGAGGATAAAGCAAATTATTATCAATTTATTGGAAAATGCGATTAAGTTCACCCTAGCAGGTGGGGCAGTTACATTTACAGCCGCTCAAACGCATGAAAATGGAATATCAATACAGGTTATTGATACCGGAATTGGTATTGCACCAGAAAATATAGAGAAAGTCCTCCACCCCTTTGAACAACTTGCCGATGCCACAGTTCACGAGAAAGAGGGCGCAGGATTAGGACTCTTTATATCAGAACAACTGACAAAGCGGCATCAGGGCATCTTAAGTATTTCTAGTGAGTTAGGCGTGGGGACAATAGTAACCGTGGCTTTTCCTCCCGAAAGGACTGTGACCTGATCTTTGTTAAAGTCTGTTTCGGGTCAATTTGTGCCGAAATGAGCCGCTAAAAAATCATCTTCTATCGGCACACTATTAGTCAATAATTGTGAAATTTCGGGTGAGCGTCCGCTGACCACCTCTCGATGTCTTGAGGGTATATCGTTACGTTCAGACCTGAGCGGTTATGCGGATCACCCGGGCGGCTATGCGTGGGTTCTTAAAGCGGGCTAACGCTAAGGTGACAACGCGCCGATGGCCGTGATTGAACTCGTCGACCGTGATCTTGATGCAAAAGGCGCCGCCGATCTTTAGGGCGCCGGCTTTCTTTTGCGGATTAGGGCATCGACAGAGGCGGTAGTGTGGCTTATTTAACGTTTATGCAGCGAATTATCAGTGTTCTATTATTCACCTTGATCTTGGTGCCGAGTGCTTGGGCGCAGCAGCGTCAGGTGCCGGAAAACCATATGCAGGTGCAATTGTCGTACGCGCCGTTGGTGGAGAAAACAGCACCGGCGGTGGTCAACATTTATACCCGTAAGATCATCACCAACCGTCAGGTCACGCCGCTTTTTAACGATCCGTTTTTTCGCCGTTTTTTTGGGGATTTTGGTCTGTCCCTCGAAAAGGGCAAGCGCGAGCGGCAGAACACCTTGGGTTCCGGTGTGATCGTGCGCTCGGACGGGCTAATCGTCACCAACGAACACGTGATTGAGGGCGCGGACAAGGTCATCGTCGTGCTCTCTGACCAGCGTCAGTTCGAGGCTGAGTTGGTGGTCTCTGACGATAAAAGCGATTTGGCTGTCTTGAAGATCAACGCCGAAGGCGAAGCGTTGCCGGCGCTTGAGTTGATGGATTCTGACGACGTTAAAGTCGGGGATTTGGTGCTCGCCATCGGCAACCCGTTCGGCGTCGGACAAACCGTGACCAGTGGGATCGTCTCCGCCGTGGCGCGGACCATCGCCACCGACACGATTTTAAAATCGTTTATTCAGACCGATGCCGCGATCAACCCCGGCAATTCCGGGGGGGCTTTGGTATCTATGGATGGGCGCTTGGTCGGGGTGAATACCTCGATCTATTCGCAAAGCGGCGGCTCGCTCGGCATCGGCTTTGCGGTGCCGTCGAATATGGTGCGCGCCGTCGTCAACGGCATGACGGCGGACGGGCGTTTGGTACGGCCGTGGCTCGGCGCTTACGGGCAAAAGGTCACGTCTGATATCGCAAGCTCAATCGGTATGCGGGTGCCACAAGGCGTCATTGTTAATCAAGTACACGAGGAAGGCTCGGCAGGGGCTGCAGGGCTCAAGCCCGGTGACATCATTTTGGCCGTCAACGGTCATGACGTGTTTAGTCCCGAAGAGTTAGCATATCGTATCGCCACCTTGCCGGTCGGCGATCAAGCCGTGCTTCGGATTCGTCGAGGCGCAGAAACACTGGCGTTAACGACGGATCTTACGCCGCCGCCCAATAAACCCGCAGCCGCACTCACGGAATTGAAGGGCGCCCATCCCTTAGCCGGTGCCGTGGTCGCCAATCTGTCGCCGGCGATTGCCGAGCGGCACAATCTCAATCCCTTTAACAGCGGCGTGGTTATCTTGAAAATCCGCAGGGGCGGCGTTGCCGATCGGCTAAAGTTCCATCCGGGCGACATCGTCAGGCAGATTAATGGTCATGACGTGGCACGAGTTTCGGATATCGGCGATGCGGTCAAAGACGGCGGTGCGGAATGGCGCATTCGTGTCGAGCGGGACGGCAAACCCTACGACATGATATTTAGAGGCTAACGGGGCGTCCCTTGGCCGATACAGCGCGATACGATAAACTCCATTTACCTATTTAGCGGAGAGGATTTCAGCCATGAGCAGTCAAGACGTCACGATTTCAGCGAAAGACGGCGGCACGTTTTCCGGCTATCTGGCCTTGCCCGAAGGCGGCAGCGGTCCAGGCGTGGTGGTCATTCAGGAGATCTTCGGCGTCAACGCGGTGATGCGCGAAATTACCGATGATATTGCATCCATGGGCTATGTGGCGCTGTGCCCGGACCTGTTCTGGCGGCAAGAGCCAGGTATTCAAATCACCGATCAAACCGAGGCCGAATGGGCGCGTGCGTTCGAACTGTTCAACGGCTTTGATCTGGATAAAGGCGTTGATGATTTAGATTCCACCATCGAACACCTGCGCAGTATGGATGCGTGCACCGGCAAAGTCGGTTCGGTCGGCTTCTGCTTGGGCGGTCGCTTGGCATTCCTGACCGCAACCCGCACCAAGGCTGACGCCGCTGTCGGCTATTACGGTGTGATGCTCGAAGAGCATGTGTCTGAGCCGCTGAAGGCACCCGTACTGCTGCATATCGCGACTGAGGACGGTTTCGTGCCGAAAGAAAATCAAGCCAAGGTGCATGCCGCCCTGGACGGCAACGGCATGGCGACGTTGTTTGACTATGAAGGCAAAGATCATGCGTTCGCGCGGAAGGGGGGCGAGCACTACGACCCGGAAGCCACTCAGTTGGCTCGCGAGCGCACATCGGAATTTTTTGCTGCGCATTTACGCTAACCCGGCACGTGCCGGCCTCAGATAACAACGGATAAGGGACCCGTGCGTTGAGCACTTTGTTCGAAGCCGATGCGCCGCGTCCGCTTGCTGATCGATTGCGTCCGACAAATCTGGATGCTGTGGTCGGCCAAGATCATATTCTAGGCCCCGAAGGCCCGCTTCGGCGCATGATTGCGTCGGGGAAGCTGGCGTCGGTTATCTTCTGGGGCCCACCAGGGACTGGTAAGACCACGATTGCACGTCTACTCGCGCAAGAGGTCGCCTTGGCCTTTACGCCGCTCTCAGCCGTGTTCTCGGGCGTTGCAGATGTGCGTAAAGCCGTCGAAGAGGCGAAGCGCCGACGGGAAATGGGTCAAGGGACGCTATTGTTCGTCGACGAGATTCACCGCTTTAACCGTGTGCAGCAAGACGGCTTCCTGCCGTTCGTCGAAGACGGCACCGTGGTCTTGGTGGGGGCGACGACGGAAAACCCCTCATTCGAACTCAATGCAGCGCTGTTGTCGCGGGCTCAGGTGTTGGTGCTCAGGCGCTTGGATGACGATGCGCTCGAGCTTTTGTTGGGCAGAGTCGAAGAGGCTGAGCGTCGTCCACTGCCGGTTGACGCAGACGCGCGTATCGCGTTGCGGGCCATGGCCGATGGTGACGGGCGCTATCTGTTGAATATGGCCGATATACTGATGGCGGTCCCAAAAGATGCGGCGCCGATGACGCCGGATCAGTTGGCTGCTGCCGTGCAAAGCCGCCAACCGATTTACGACAAAGGCCAAGAAGCGCACTACAATCTGATTTCCGCGCTGCATAAGTCGCTCAGGGGCTCAGACACCGATGCGGCGCTGTATTGGTTTTCGCGGATGCTGGCCGGCGGGGAGGACCCACGCTACATCGCGCGTCGGCTGGTGCGGTTTGCGTCCGAAGACATCGGCATGGCCGACCCCAACGCATTGACGCAGTCGATTGCAGCATGGGAGGCATACGAGCGCTTGGGCTCGCCCGAAGGGGATCTGGCGATCGTGCAGTGTATCATTTATCTGGGCACCGCGCCGAAATCGAACGCGACGTATCGGGCGCAATCGGCGGCCAAGCGGCTGGCCAAGGAAACCGGCTCGTTGATGCCGCCGAAGCACATTTTGAATGCGCCGACGAAATTAATGAAAGACATCGGCTACGGCGCCGGCTATGCGTATGATCATGACGCGGAGGACGGTTTTTCCGGCCAGGATTACTTTCCGGACGGTATGCGTCGGCAAAAGCTGTACGGTCCAAAAGACATGGGTTTTGAGCGCGAGATTGCCAAACGCCTGCAGTACTGGGATACACTGCGTCAGAAGAAGACCGCAGCTTCAAAAAAATCCGAAAAGGACTCAGACACGTGAACGCCTCGACTTTACTTTTTGTGGCCATGGGTGGCGCCGTCGGCGCGGTCGGGCGCTTTGCCGTGATGTCCGCCGTAGGCACGATGTTCGGGCACGGCTTTCCATTTGGGACCATCACCGTGAATATTTTGGGCTCGTTCATCTTGGGCGCCATGGTTGAGGCGTCGGCGCTGGTTTGGTCGCCGAGCCCGGAACTCCGCGCCATGATCGTCGTCGGCGTGCTGGGTGCGTTCACCACGTTCTCGACGTTTTCGCTAGATGTGCTGACGCTGATGAACCGCGGTGAGGTTGGGGCTGCATTTGCATATGTCGCCGTGTCCGTGATCGCCAGCATCGCAGCGTTGTGGCTCGGGCTTACGCTCACACGTTTGGTGATATCATGAGCGGGGTGCGTATGATTACCGTGGGCGCGGGCGAAGGCGGGCAACGGCTGGACCGTTGGCTGCGGAGCCGTTATCCCAACCTCAAGCAAGGTAAGCTGCAAAAGCTTTTGCGGACCGGCCAAGTGCGCTTGGACGGGGCGCGGGCGAAAGCCGGCGACCGGGTCTCGGAAGGCCAAGAAGTGCGCATTCCACCGAACATTGATGTCGACGAGACGGCAAAAGGTGAGGGCGGCAGTGGTCGCAGCGGTGCGATTGGTGGTCGGATGGACATGGCGAAGGCGGCAAGCCTTGGTGATGATCTCAAAGACAGAATTCTCTATCAAGATGACGACATCATTGCGCTGGATAAGCCGCACGGGCTGGCGGTGCAGGGTGGTTCTAAGACCGTCACGCATATCGACGGCGCGTTGGATCGCTTGAAGTTCGGGGCCAAGGAACGCCCGCGTTTGGTGCATCGCTTAGACCGCGACACCAGCGGTGTGTTGCTGTTGGCGCGGTCTCGGGTCGCAGCGGCCGCACTTGGAAAATCGTTTCAACTGCGCGAAACCCGTAAGATATATTGGGCCGTTGTGATCGGCGTGCCGGACCGGGCCGAGGGTATGATTGATGCGCCTTTGGCGAAGCGCGCAGGGGATCGTGGTGATCTGGTGCAGGTCGACCACAGTAACGGCAAGCCGGCCAAGACCGGGATGCGTATCATTGACCGCGCAGGTAAAGAGGCTGCTTGGCTGGAATTGGAGCCGCTGACCGGGCGGACGCATCAATTACGCGTGCATTGTCAGTTGATCGGTACCCCGATTTTGGGCGACGGTAAATATGGACCGCGCGAGGCCGGGCTCTATGACCACGGCATTCAGCGAAAGTTGCATTTACACGCGCGTATGTTGCGTGTCCCATTGCCCAGTGGCGGTAGCGTTGATATTACTGCGCCGTTGCCCGTGCATATGTTGGATACCTTCCAGCACTTGGGATTTCATCAATCCGATGAGCAAGCTGAGCCCATTGATCTTTAACGTACAGTCGCTTGCCGGATGAGCGCAAACGTGTAGATTCGTCATATAAACTGTGTAAGTCTATGGATGCGCGCGGTTTTTTGAATGTGGTTGACGATGTTAGCCATGGAACGGTTTTATATATTCTGACCGGATAAGGGGGCGAATTGCGCCTATTGTTGGTAGAAGATCACGAACGCTTTGCGTTATTTGTGAAGGAAGGCCTTGAGAAAGGTGGCTTCACGGTTGATTCCGTGAATTGTGCCGGTGACGGTGATGCGGCGATGGGCACCGTTGATTACGATGCCGTCGTGCTTGATCTTGGTTTACCCGACCAAGATGGTCTGGATGTCTTAAAAAAATGGCGTGACGACGGCGATGTGACGCCGGTGCTGATCTTAACCGCACGTGATGCGGTGGAAGATCGTGTCAAAGGCCTGAACGCCGGCGCCGATGATTACATGCTCAAGCCATTCGCTATGGAAGAACTGGTGGCCAGGGTGCGGGCGTTGTTGCGCCGGCCTGGTGGCGTGCTGGGTACGGTGCTGCAAGAAGGCAATATCGAATTCGATACCACCGCGCGCGAAGTTCGAATCAATGAAAAAACCGTATCGATTTCCAGACGCGAAATGGAGGTGCTGGAGCAGCTTTTGCGCCGCAAGGGCCGGGTTGTGCCGAAAGACGTGCTTGAGGATAAGATTTACGGATTCGACGAGGAAGTATCATCAAATTCGGTTGAAGTTCATGTGTCACGGTTACGTAAACGCCTGATCGGTGCTGGCGCAGACGTCAGCGTGCACACGATCCGGGGTGTTGGGTACCTTTTATCGGGAGAAGATGGTCCATCATGACTGAAGAAGGACACGCTGATTTCGACGCTGAATACTTGATGAAACTGGCACGTCAAAAGTCAGCCGAGAGCCGTACGCGTCTGTCGCAAATTGTGATCGATCTGTTTGACGAGTCGACTGGGGTGCTGAGCGATCATCAGCGGGCGCTGATGTACGGCATTCTTCAATCGATCATCAAAGAAATTGAAGTGTCGGTGCGTCAATCCGTTGCAGGCCGCTTGGCCATGATGGCGGATGTACCGCGTGATCTTGCAATCACGCTGGCGAACGATCAGATTAGTGTTGCGTATCCCATGTTGTCGAAGTCCGGCTTACTGCGCGATGCAGACCTCATTGAAGTCATCCAGCACCGCACCGAAGAACACATGCTGGCAATTACCGTGCGCAAGTCGGTTTCGGAAAAAGTATCCGATGCGTTGGTGGAAAGTGGCCACGAGCCGGTCATCATCTCACTCTTGAAAAACCCGAACGCAAAAATATCTGCGAACGCCATGGAATATTTGGTTGAGCAGTCGAAACGTGTCGACAGTTTTCAAGAGCCGATTTTGCATCGAGAAGAGCTTGATCCGGCTTTGGCAAAGCGGATGTTTTTGTGGGTCACGGCGGCCCTTCGTCAGCACATCATCGAATCTTTTAATTTAGACCAAGCGATCGTTGACGAACTTTTAGAGCAGGTTACGACGGAAGAAATTTCGGCCACCACCAGGCCCAAGAAAAGCAAAGTCTCCACGCTCGCCGACTCTCTTAAAGACGAGGGGTTGGTCAACGTTGAGATGTTGTTGTCTGCCTTGAGTGAGGGGGAAGTGTCTTTATTTATTGCTTTGTTCGCGAAGGTGTCGAAGCTTCGGGAGCATCTTATTCAACGCCTGCTTTTCGAGCCGGGCGGCGAAGGAATTGCCATTGCGTGTCGCGCGATCGGGATGTCAGAGGACGAGTTTCTGAAACTCTTTGAACTTGCTCATCTGGCGAAGGCCGGGAACATAGAAGACATCCAATCGGATTTGCCGACGTTGCGTTTATTTTATCAGCACACGCCGCGTAAGGCTGCTATCGAAGTTTTGAAAATGTGGCATCGGGGTTCTGATTATCTGGGCGCATTGCGCGAGCTTGAGGTTCGCTTGAAGGACTACAATGCAGCGTAAGCCGAGAAACTGGCCTTCAATCGCCGGCTCTCAAAACGAGCGAGCGACAGAGGCATTTCGTCGGCTCGAAGATATGACGCGACTGATCTCGGACTGGGTCTGGGAGACTGATTCCGATGGCGCACTGACGTACGTTTCTGAGCGCATGATCGACCGCCTCGGCATTCATCCGGTCCAAGTTACAGGGCAGCGTCTGGATCAGATCGGGCGGTTTGTTCAAGATGGCCAACCCGTGTCGGCACCAAATCATCAACGCCCATTCCGCGATGTGTATTTTGAAGCCGAAGGGCATGACGGCAAGGCGCGTCATTTCGCGGTTTCCGCTTTGCCGCGCTTTGATCATGAAAGCGGTGACTTTTTGGGTGCGACCGGGATCGCCAAAGACGTAACGGAATTGGTCCGTGTTGAACGCGCAAATAGCCGCCTGGCCGATGCGATTGAGGTCTTGTCCGGCTATTTCGCACTCTATGACGAAAACGATAAATTGGTTATTTCGAATGCGCGTTTCCGGGACTTCAATCGGGAGTTTGAAGAGGCGTCGCGCCCGGGTGCGGATTTTGAAGCGCTGTTACGGAAAGAGCTTGAGGCCGGGCGGTATCCGGATGCCTTAGAGAACGGCGAACAATGGATTAAGGATCGGTTGCAGCGTCGGCGTGCTGTCAGCGGCCCTTATGAGCAAATGTTGAGTGGCGGTCGCTGGCTGTACGTTGATGAAGAAAGGCTGCCTGACGGCGGCACCGTGATGATGTCGCACGACATCTCCGATCTGAAGCGCGCCATGGAAGCCTTGCAGACAAGCGCGCGGCATCATCGAGAGTTTTCTGCGAACGTTGCGCACAAACTGCGTACTCCTTTGGCAGTGCTGCGTGCAAATCTGGATAATCTCGGCAAGACGCCGGAAGTGAAGTCATTGAAACACGAGGTCGATGTGCTGGCGCGCATGGTTGAACAGCTTTTAACACTCACGCGCTATGAATATTTAGTGTTGCCGCAAAATGTGTACGTTGATCTGCACACGATTGTGGTGGATGTCATATCGGCGTTGGTGCCGATGGCGCTCAAAGAAGACCGCATGCTCGAATTAGATGGGGACAGCGGAGAAATATGGGTCCGTGGCGACGCCGGTGCGCTTGAGCACGCGATGCGTAATTTAATCGAGAACGCGGTTAAGTATTCGTCACGTGGATCGACAGTCCGCATCGTCATTGAGCGCGACCCGATGATCGTGCGTATTATTGATCAAGGTCGTGGCATTCCTCAAGATCAGCGTGGCATCTTGTTTGAACGGTTTGCGCAGAACGATCGCCGGGGGGCAGGAGCAGGGCTTGGCCTGAGCATCGTCAAGGCGATCGCCGACGCGCATGGCGCCGAGATCGATATCTCGGACACGCCGGGGGGGGGCGCGACCTTTTCCATCAAGTTCCCAACGCTTGATGAGCGTGTGCTGAAAGGCGTGCGAGATTAAAAGCACGCCAAGCTGACCTCAACGCAGTTTTCTTTACGTCAGGTAACTATCAGGTTCGGAGCATACGGTTTGCACATCGATTCTGTAGCTACTTGGATGTGTCAATTATGTTCGCTCGTTGGAAAGTTCTCTCTGCTGCTGCCGCAATACTGTTCGTCGCAAGCCCTGCGTTTGCTGAGCGTGTTTATGTCGAACTTGCGAGCATCGGGGACGGTGATCCCATTTCCATCAAGGTGACGTATGAATGCAGCGGTGAAAACCCAACGTTTACCCTTGTCAATAAGGGCGACGATTGGACGAAGCTCGCAAGTATTGAAATCGTGCGTATTGACGACGACATGCAGATCGTTCGTCGTTCTATACGGATGAAGGCGGGTCAAAAGGCAACGTTCCGACTGCCAGCCAAGAAAGTCGGGCAAGGTGAATTCGGGTTGGTCCTGCGCCCGTCGTGGTACGAGCGTGAAGCCGGCTATGACGCGCGGATTCGCTGCAATTAACTCCATCGCCCCCGGGTATTTCCCGAGACGCTCACACTTCCCCGGAGGGCTGCCATGTGGTGACATATGTCGACCTTTTTTTTAATTGTGTCGCGTTCCGATGTGACCAGAGACAGCCGTTTAACTGAGCGGTGCACTTCCTATATGAAAATTGAGCTAAAGACGACACGGTGTTGGATCCCGCAACCGCTGAAAGTCCGCTTTAGGCCGACCCAAAGGCGTAGGCGGTGGTGGTCTTTGCCGGTGTCGTCGGGGTCATCGTCGGCTTTTGCTTGCCGACCATCGTTTCATCGCACAAAGAAAAACGCCGGACCCGCAAGGGCCCGGCGTCTTGTTTCGTAATGCGTTCGTGGATCAGCGCGTGAGCGAGATCACAACACGACGGTTAAGCGGCTCTTTCATGCCGTCAGCCGTTGCTTTTTCCGGGAAGGACTCACCGGCGGCCGAACGCTCAACCATGTCGCGTGCGACACCGTTCAGCATCAGTTGGTTGCCGATGCTGGCGGCACGTGCACGCGACAGGCCTGCATTGTATTCGTCGCTACCGGCTTTGTCGGTGTGACCGGTCACGATGACTTTCGATGCGCCTGCTGCCTGAGCGGCTTCAGCGGCCTCTTTGACAACGGCTTCGCCAGTCGCGGAAAGATCAAAGCTGTCGAAGTCGAAATACACGACGAACGGACCAGGCATTTTGGTCGCTTTCGGCATAGCTTTCATCATCATCGCCGGACGCATACCCGGGATTTTGTTCAAGGCTTCGTTAAAAGCTGCTTTGCAAGCGTCGGCATCTTTCTTCGGGCCGTCTTCTTCTTCCTGGAGCCAGCAATCGAACATGGCTTGAGCACGTGCCGATTCAGCCGGTGCCCATTCCTTGCTGCCGCCTAAAAGTTCGGCGCGGAGCGCCTGGCGTGCGGCTTCGAGTTCCCACTTCACGTCGCCAACGATGGTCCGCTCATCAACTGCTTGCGGCTGAACGTCTTCACCGTTTGCGGCGGTGATGGCTTTGTTGTTGAAATAGTTAGCGTCTTCGGTGTCCCACTCTTTAGCTTCGGCAACTGCGAGGACGACATATTCAGCCTGCAGGGCCTTGTCGAAGGCGCTGCCTTTGTTAGCCATTTTCATGGTAGCGTCGGTGTTTGGCCCGGCGGCACAGGCTGCCAGCAACGGCAGAAGTGCAATAGCCATGGCGAATTTAAGGAATTTCATGATTAGTCCCCAATGTTGTTGTGTCGTAGGATGAAAGTAAGTTTAAAAAGCATCTGGTGGGCGTGGACGTTAATCCGACCAAATGAATGATCTGGTGTGATCTTGTTTGCCGCCGTGCAACGCGCAGATGCTCAGTTTGAATTCTGAACAGATAGCCCTCCCGATGGACGCGTCATGAAGGCTTTAAAGCAGCCTTCCACGTTCCTTTTTCTTTTCGAGACATATTGTGCCGTTGTTAAGCGCCAATAATCAAGGCTTACTGCGAAATATTCCCCAGGTAATTACCGCTATCACGCGTTGTGATTTTGGCCTGCGACGAGTAAGGTAACGATAATCATAAATCAGCGGAATATACCGCTATGGAGTTCACTTTGCCCGCAACTATGTCGTTGCCGATAAAACTTGTTGTGTTTGATTGTGACGGCACGTTGGTGGATAGCCAGCACGCAATTACCGCTTGTATGGACCGTGCTTTTTCAGCTGTAGAACTTACGCCACCGCCGCTTGGGCATGTGCGCCGGGTGATCGGTTTGCCGCTGGCAGAAGCGATTGCCGTGTTAGCAGACGACGCCGCCGCGCCGATTGAGCAGATGGTCGAAGCATATTCGACTGCATGGCAACGGGTTCGGCACGATAAAGACATGGAAGAGCCGCTTTTTGAGGGGGTTTTGGATATTCTGGATAAGCTCGATAATGCGGGGTGTCTAATGGGGGTTGCCACCGGCAAGTCCATGCGCGGTCTTGAGGCGACGCTCGATAAGCACGGCATTGGTGATCGCTTCGTGACGTTGCAGACCGCAGATATTGCGCGCGGCAAGCCGGACCCTGATATGCTGTTACGCGCCATGAATGAAACAGGGGTTGCGGCCGCCGATACCATTATGATCGGTGATACGACATTCGATATTGCGATGGCCTGCGCTGCAAACGTGCGCGGCTATGGTGTCAGTTGGGGCTATCACGAGCCTGAGGAATTACGGTGCGCGGGTGCGCAAGCCGTCTTGAATAGTATGGCCGAAATCGGTCCAATCATCCGAATCTCAGAGGAGATCACCTCATGAATAAGTGGCTCAAAATTTTTGGTGCGCTGGTTGTCGTCATTGTGGCGGCCGGTGTTGCCGGAATCGCGATTTTATCGCAGATGGATTTCAATCAGTATAAAGGCCTGATTGCGGAAGAAGCCAAAAAGGCGACCGGGCGCGATCTTGTGATCGCCGGCGACCTGAACCTGGAAATCTCGTTGACGCCGGCGATTGCCGTCGATGGTGTTTCATTTTCCAACGCTACTTGGGGCTCGCGTCCCGACATGGTGACGATAAAGCGCTTCGCTGCTGAAGTGTCGCTGCTGCCGTTGTTGTCGGGCCAAGTTGTCGTCAATCGTCTGTTGGTCGAGGGTGTGGACCTGTTAGCCGAGACCGATAAAAACGGGGTCGGTAACTGGGAAATGGGTGCCAAGGCCGAAGATAAACCGGCCGAGAGTGAAGGCAGTGCAACCACGCTGCCCTCGGTCGACAAGGTCGTGATGCGGGACATTAACGTTACCTATAAAGACGGTGTGACGGGTGAAGAGTACCGGGTTGCCTTAGATGAGTTCACTGCTGCTGCGGGCTCAGCGTCGGCGCCGGTTAAAGTCGCTGCTACAGGCAGCTTGAACGAAAACATTTTTACGCTGGAAGGCACGTTGGGCTCAATCGCGCAGATGACCGACCCTGAAGGTGTATATCCGGTGGATCTCAAAGCAGCAGCGCTTGGTGTGGTCACGTCGTACAAAGGCACACTGGGTACGCCCGGTGGCGCCATCAGCGTCAATGGCGATCTAGAGGTCGGCATTGCATCGATCAAGCAAACTCTTGCCCAAGCGGCAAGATTAGTTCCGGCTGTCAAAGACGTGCCGGCGATGGGTGCGGATAAACTCGACCTCAAATCCAAAGTCGCCTTTGATGGGAAAACCGCAACCTTGGGCGGCATGACGCTGACGCTTGGCAAAACCGATTTGGCAGGCAATATCACGGTCTCGCTCGGCGGGGCAAAGCCGAGCATTGATGCGTCGCTGACGTCGAACTTGATCGACCTCGACGAAATCCTGCCGCCTGGCGAGTCAGACTCATCTGCAAAAGCATCGGCACCAGCCGATGGCCGGGTGTTCCCGAAAGAACCGCTGCCGTTGGACGGGTTGAAGGCGGTCAACGCCAAGCTCGGCTTTGATGGTAAGAAGATCATCGTGCGCGGCAATCAGATTGACGATCTTTCGGTGCGCTTGTCGCTGAAAGACGGCAACTTGCAAGTTGATCCGCTGGCGGCGACCGTTGCCGGCACTAAGATCGGCGGCAAGGTCGGGCTGAACGGCGCTGTGTCCGTGCCGCAGTTGGTGGCTAAGCTCAGCGCGGTTGGCTTAGATTACGGTGAGTTGTTGAAGCAGCAAGGCATGACGGATATCGCGCAGGGTAAACTGGATGCAAACGTTGACGTCAACGGGGCAGGCGTTTCCGTGCGCGCATTGATGGCATCTTTGAACGGTGTCCTGTTCGTGAAAACTGAAAACGGTAAGATCGATAGCGGTGTGCTGAACTTCGCGTCCTCGGATGTGATGTCGGTATTGCCGGGCTTTAACTCTAAGGACGATAAAACCTTGAAATGCGGTGTCGTAAACTTCGACATCAAGGAAGGTATCGCCAGCGCCAAGGCGATCGTGTTTGAAACCGGCAGCTTGTCGGCGATTGGTGTCGGCGTCGTTGATCTGCGTGAAGAAAAACTCAACCTTGTGGTCGACCCACGTGCGAAACAAACCAGCCTTGCCAGTGCCGCCATCGTACCGATTGCGATCACGGGCACATTCTTAAAGCCGGAATGGGCGCTCGATAAAGCAGCGCTTGTCGGCAACGCGGCGACGACGGTCGCCAAAGGGGCAGCGGCTTTTGCGACGATGGGGCTGTCTTTGTTGGCGGAAAGCGTTGTGAATCGGGCTGTGAATGCCATCGATACCACCGATTACTGCACGCCGGCGTTGGCTGGTAAAACGGTCATCCCCGGTAAGATGGAAAGTGTCGATAGCGGTACTTCCGGAAGCTCGGGCGACGGCAGCGCGCCTGCCCAACAGCCGACCGAAAGCAGCAATCCGGTTGAAGACGTTACCAAGGGTTTGAAATCCCTATTTGGTAACTGAGCCATGGCCGATGATAAAACCGCCGGTTTGCGCCGACGGTTCTACGAAACGGTCAGCGTGCAGGGTGACACGGCGCCGTATAGTGTGACCTTGGACGGGCGCCCGGTGAAGACGCCGGGCAGGCTTGATCTTGCCGTGCAAACAGCGCCCTTAGCAGCCGCGATTGCCGACGAGTGGGACGCGCAAGCGGAGCATATCCGCCCGCACACCATGCCGCTGACGCAGATTGCCTGCACGGCGATTGAGCGCGTAGCGGCTGAGCGTGCCGAAATTGAAAAAGGCATCGCGCGCTACGCCGAAACCGATCTGGTGTGCTATCGCGCTGAGACACCGGCGGACTTGGCCGAACGTCAGGCCAAGCATTGGCAGCCGGCGTTGGACTGGCTGGCGGAATCCCACAGCGTTCAGTTGGCCGTCACCACGTCGATCTTGCCGACCCCACAAGATCAAGCCGCGCTGGACCGGGTTGCAGAGATGCTGCGCCCATATGATCCACACGAACTGGCGGTGGTCTCGGTGCTGACGCAGGCGACCAACTCGGTCGTACTGGCGCTGGCCGTGGTCGAAGGCGCGTTGGACGTCGACGCCGCGACCGAAGCGGCGCAGCTGGACGAGGATTATCAAAAAGAATTGTGGGGTCTGGACCGCGAGGCGGAAATCCGCTTGCAGGCGCTCCGCGTCGACATCGCGGCAGCGGATCGCTACCTCGCCTTGCACCGCAGCTAATTTTTGCCATGATAACCCAACGGCTGCGTGTGGGGGCAAGCCAGGGGAATAATAGGGGAGACACCGATGCAGGAAATCATTGCCGAACTTGAAGAGCGCCGCAAACGCGCGCGCCTTGGTGGTGGTCAAAAGCGGATCGACTCGCAACACGCCAAGGGTAAGCTGACGGCGCGCGAACGCATCGATGTGTTTTTGGATCAGGACTCGTTCGAAGAATGGGACATGTTTGTCGAGCATCGTTGTACCGAGTTCGAGATGCAGGAAACGCAAACCCCCGGCGACGGCGTCGTCACCGGGCACGGCACCGTGAATGGGCGCTTGGTGTTCGTGTTCTCGCAAGATTTTACCGTGTTCGGTGGTTCGTTGTCGGAAAGCCACGCCAATAAAATCTGCAAAATTATGGATCAGGCGATGAAGGTCGGTGCGCCGGTGATCGGTCTTAACGATTCCGGTGGCGCGCGCATTCAAGAAGGCGTCGACAGCTTGGCGGGCTACGCCGAAGTATTTCAGCGTAACGTGTTGGCCTCCGGCGTGGTGCCGCAGATTTCTATGATCATGGGGCCGTGCGCCGGTGGGGCCGTTTATTCGCCGTCAATGACCGACTTTATTTTCATGGTCGAAGACACCAGCTACATGTTCGTGACCGGTCCCGATGTGGTCAAAACCGTTACCCATGAAACCGTGACGGCCGAAGAATTGGGTGGTGCGATCACCCATACCACCAAGTCCGGCGTCGCCGACCGCGCGTTCGTGAACGACATGGAAGCCCTGTTGTATCTGCGCCGCTTTATCGACTTCTTGCCGGCCAACAACACCGAGCAACCGCCGCACCGTCCGACCCCCGATGCCCACGATCGCATCGAGATGTCGCTCGACACCTTGATCCCCGACAACGCGAACAAGCCTTACGACATGAAGGAGTTGATCACCAAGGTTGTCGACGAAGGGGACTTCTTTGAATTGCAGCCCAATTATGCCGGCAATATTTTGATCGGCTTCGCGCGCATGGAAGGTTCAACGGTGGGTATCGTCGCCAACCAGCCGATGGTGTTGGCCGGGTGCTTGGATATCGACTCGTCGAAGAAAGCCGCTCGTTTCGTACGCTTTTGTGACTGCTTCAATATTCCGATCATGACGTTCGTCGACGTGCCGGGCTTCTTGCCGGGCACCTCTCAGGAATTTAACGGCATCATCAAGCATGGCGCCAAACTGCTGTTTGCGTACGCCGAAGCGACGGTGCCGAAAGTCACTGTGATCACGCGCAAAGCCTATGGCGGCGCTTACGACGTGATGAGTTCAAAGCATCTGCGCGGCGACGTGAACTTCGCCTGGCCGTCTGCCGAAATCGCGGTGATGGGTCCGAAGGGCGCGGTTGAGATTATCTTCCGGGGCGATATTGGTGACGCCGATAAAATCGCTAAGCGCACCGAAGAATACCGCACCCGTTTTGCCAACCCGTTCATTGCCGGCGCGCGCGGTTTCATTGATGATGTGATCATGCCGCACGCAACCCGTAAGCGCTTATGCAAGTCGCTCCGCATGCTGAAAACAAAGAACCTGCAAAACCCCTGGAAAAAACACGACAACATTCCGCTTTAGTGTTGGCGTGCGGCTTGTCGTAAGTCGGTACCCTGAACCCGCCTGATGTGTCATCCTGAACTTGATTCAGGATCTACCGTTGTGCGAACACCCAAGCTTCCGTGCCGGGGTAACCGTGGATTCTGAATCAGGTTCAGGATGACGCAGTTAGGAATAATGGCGACTTGAAAAATATCTGCAACTTCCCGGAAAGGCTATCGGCTTTATCCGGAATCATGACGCGAAGACTGAACGCGCTCTTAGTTTTCGCGCACCATCAGCACCACGTCGCCGGTGTTGTGGATCATCGGGTGGGGCACGACGGCGCGACGGGCTGCGTCTTTGAAGCCTTCACGTTTATATAAACGATAGGCGCCTTGATTCTGCTCAAAGCAAAGCAGGCTGATTTTCTTAAGGCCTTCGGCGCGCGTACGTTTGTAGGCAAAGTCCAGCAGCCGAGTGCCGATGCCGCTGCCACGGTAATCGTCGAACAAGGCGAGGCCGGAAACGTATAAGCTTCTCGGTTCTTCCAATTCGGCATAAGGGCGCAGTACGGGGTCAATATCATCATCCACGTGGCCGACGTCATCGCCCATGGGGTATGCATGCAGCATGCCGACGGGTTCGCCGTCAATTTCGGCGATGTCGCAGTTTTGATACGAAAAATCGACGCCCTCGCGACCATAGCGAAGCGCGCCGATATCAACTAGGTCAAGCCCCTCGAACTCGGGACCCTTCAGCGTCGACCAGAGATAGTCCGCGACGCCTTCTGATGAAATTCTGAATAGAGCCGCGATCACGTGCACATCTGCGCGTGTGGCGGGCCTAAAGGTCACGTCGTTTGCCGACATGGCGATATCTCCCCAAGCGAGCATGATGCCCGTCCCAAATTATGATGCCATCTTATTATGACGACTTTTTGGCTATCTTAAGGCAAAAAGAACGGGCCGCCTAGTCAGCTTGGCTGTGCCAAATAAGATATTGATTTAAATACCTTTCGGCGGCGTTGCGCCGGTTTGGTCGGTGATCGATCCGTAGTGCTCAATCCGGCGGTGACGGGCAAAATCGAACACGCTGGTCTTGCCGAATGCGGTATCATCCAAGTCGATTTGCGCCAAGATCACCTCGTCATCTTCGGTTTCGGTCACCGCAAGTAGTTCGCCAGTGGGCGCGACGATGCAGCTTTCCGCAAACAGATGATGACCATCTTCGCTGCCCGATTTTGCAGCGGCGGCGACGAAGGTTGAATTTTGGTAGGCGCCGGCCTGCAGGGTTAGACGATTGTGAAACTTGCGTTGCTCGATGCTTTCGTCGGCATCCTGCGAATTCGCCGACGGCGTGTTGTATCCGAGCATCACCAGTTCCACACTTTGCAGTCCCATGACCCGAAACGTTTCCGGCCAGCGTCGGTCGTTGCAGATGCACATGCCGAGGTTCGCCGGCACGCCGAAACCGTCCGTCGCCCATACAGGGAAGCCCAAGTTACCTGGCTCAAAATAGCGTTTTTCTAAATGTTGAAAGCTTCGGTCGGGGTCGAATTCGAGATGGCCGGGCAGGTGGACTTTGCGATATTTGCCGACGGTGTTGCCGGCCTTATCGACCAAGATCGAGGTATTGAAGTGATGACCGTCCGCGGTCTGCTCGGCATAACCCAAATAAAAGCCGACGCCGAGATCGCGGGCTAGGTCAAAAAGCGGTTGCGTATTCGGGCCGGGCATTTGGGTTTCAAACCAATGCGCCATTTCGGTCCGGTCTTCGGCGTACCAGCGGGGAAAAAACGTGGTCAGCGCAAGTTCGGTAAAGACCACCACGTCTGCGCCTTGTTGGGCGGCGTCGCGTAGCATTACGCAAAGCCGCTCCAGCGTTGCTTCACGTGAATCCGCTTTTTGCACGGGGCCGGATTGTGCAACTGCAAGGGTTAAGGCGCGAGGCATCGTTTATGGAATCTCCGTATCAAAGATGGTGCGGTTGCGGCCTTGGGCTTTGGCGGTGTAGAGCGCGCGGTCGGCGCGGTCGAGAAGTTCTTCGACTTTGACCGCGCGACCGATGTCACTGGCGATGCCAATGCTGACCGTATACGTGATGTCGCCTTTGTCGCTTTTGACGACGCTTTCCTCGATGGCTTTGCGCAATCGCTCGGCAATAACTTTGGCCATGTCGACTTGCGCACCCGGCAGGATGACCGAGAATTCTTCGCCGCCGTAGCGCCCGACCACATCGGTCTTTCGGAAAATCTTCCGGCAGTTGTCGGCCAAATTTCGCAGCACGTCGTCGCCTGCTGCGTGTCCATAGGTATCGTTGATCTTTTTGAAGTAATCCGCATCGATCATCATCACGCTAACGATGTGACCTTCGCGCTTCGCGCGTTCTTCTTCGTGGTGGGCGAGGGTGAAGAACTCACGCCGGTTCACAAGGCCCGTCAACTCGTCGCGCGTTGCCATTTCGATCAGGCGCCGTTCGAAGGCCTTACGTTCGGTTATGTCGGTGTAAAGCGTGATCACGCCGCCGCCTGGGATGGGGTTGGCGCGGACGCTGAGGATGCGGTCGCCTTCGATCTCGCGTTCAAAGAATTGCGGCTTGTTCTCGCGCGATGCATCAAGCTGTTGCATCAGCAACGAGCCCGGATCGACTTTGCCGTCTTTTTTCTTAATACCCATCAAGTCATTAAGCGAAACCCCGACGTTAATGTCGTCGGTAATGCCCAGATATTCGGCAGCGCGCATATTATACAGTACGAGTTTATCGTCGCGGTCGATAATGGTAATGCCTTCGGATAATCGGTCTAGGCTCTCAATAATGAGTTCCCAGTTTTCCTGGGCGACGATATCTGGGTTTAACTCTGCCATTTGCCTGCCTGTCATTTATTCCATTTTACGTTCGTTTTTGAAAAAATCATTGGTTATTAAGGTGGTTCCGCGTGTATGGCCTTTTGCTGCCTCAAAAACAACATAATGCTTTACGTGTCTATATCCGTTTTGGGCCGCGTAAAATGTGAGCATTTTGCATCTTCTTGCGATTCCGTGAAAAATTATTCAGTGTTGGCATGATGGTCACCAAAAATCCTTTAATTTCGTGCCTAAAAAGGAAATCCTCGATGGATACTCATGCGAATGTTACCTCATTGAATGCGTCCGATTTCGAGGTGCAGGCCAGGGTTGAATTGGCCGCAGCGTTCCGTTGGTTCGCACGCATCGGCCTGCATGAGGGCATCGCCAACCACATCAGTTTTGCGGTCTCGAACGATGCTCGGCAATTCTTGATGAATCCGTTCGGGGTGCATTTTTCGAAAATGCGAGCCAGTGATCTGCTGCGGATCAACGCAGATGATATTGATCACGAAGATGATCGCTTGGACCCGACCGCGATTGCGATCCACGGTGCAATGCACCGCAAACTGCCTCATGCGCGCTGCATTCTGCATCTGCACCCGCGCTATGCGACGGCGCTCTCGACACTCAAAGACCCGACGATCTTGCCGATTGAGCAGACGTGCATGCGGTTCTATCAGCGCGTCGCTTATGATTTCGGGTTCGATGGTATGGGCTTGGGCGAAGAGGCCGAGCGCCTGCCGGGCGTGCTCGGCGATAAAAAAGTGATGATGATGGGCAATCATGGTGTGTTGACCATCGGTGATACTGTCGCCGAAGCCTTCGACAGCATGTATTTTTTGGAGCGCGCGTGCGAAACGCAAATGCTTGCCTATGCCAGTGGCCAACCGCTAAACCCGGTCTCTGCTGAGGTCGCCGAAAAGACGGCGCGGCAATGGGATGATTATCTGCCCTTGGTCGACAAACATCTTCGTGGGATTATGGATATCTTAGATGTGGACGAGCCTGATTATCGAGATTGATGATACGCAATGATGACCGCGACACCTGACGACGAAAAGACGCCCCAAGCGCGCCATCGCCTACATGGATTCGTGCTGCATTTGCTCGGATATTTTGTCGTCATGGTAGCCTTGGTACCGCTGAATTATTTCCTCAGCCCCGAAGACCCCTGGTTCGTTTTGCCGATGGTCGGCTGGGGCAGTGTGTTGGCTCTGCATGTGGCCTGGGTAATGGGGCTGTTTGACGGTCTCATGAAGCGCTGAGGTGAAATTGTACAAAACGAGGTAAGCAACAGTCCGAATAAGCGCATAAAGTGGGGCAGGGGAACAATAGGACGATGTTCAAGAAAATACTGATTGCCAACCGTGGTGAAATCGCTTGTAGGGTCATGAAGACCGCGCGCGCCATGGGGATATCGACGGTCGCGGTTTATTCCGATGCCGACCGAGATGCCTTGCACGTGCAAATGGCCGACGAAGCCGTGCACATCGGCGCGGCGCCTACCAACGAGAGCTACCTGCTGATTGACCGCATATTGGACGCGGTCAAACAGACCGGCGCCGAGGCCGTGCACCCGGGCTACGGCTTCCTCTCGGAAAATACTAAATTCGCCGAAGCGCTCGACAAGGTCGGCGTTGCGTTTATCGGGCCTGGCGCCAAAGCGATCACTGCAATGGGCGACAAGATCGCGTCGAAGAAACTCGCCAACGCTGCCAACGTATCTTGCGTGCCTGGCCATCCGGACGCGATTTCCGATGCCGCCGAAGCGGTAAAAGTCGCTGACAAGATCGGCTATCCGGTGATGTTGAAGGCGTCTGCAGGCGGCGGCGGCAAAGGCATGCGGATCGCGTGGAATGCCGAGGAAGCCAAAGACGGCTTTTTGCGTGCCACCAACGAAGCGAAATCTTCGTTCGGTGACGACCGCGTATTCGTGGAAAAATTCATCGAAGACCCGCGCCACATCGAAATCCAAATCATTGCCGACAAGCACGGCAACACGGTGTATCTGGGCGAGCGTGAATGCTCGATCCAGCGTCGCCATCAAAAGGTGATTGAAGAAGCGCCATCGCCGTTTTTGGACGAGAAAACCCGAAAGGCGATGGGTGAGCAGGCGGTGCAGTTGGCTGCTGCCGTCGACTACCATTCCGCCGGCACGGTCGAGTTTATCGTCGACAAAGATAAGAACTTTTTCTTTTTAGAAATGAATACGCGGCTGCAGGTTGAACACCCGGTGACGGAATACATCACCGGTCTTGATCTGGTGGAACTCATGATTCGTGTCGCTGACGGTGAAAAGCTGCCGTTTCAACAAAAAGATATCAAGCTCAACGGATGGGCGATGGAAAGTCGGGTCTATGCCGAAGACCCGTTCCGTAATTTCTTGCCGTCCATCGGCCGTTTGGTGCGCTATCGCCCGCCGGTCGCCGAAGACGACGTTCGCGTCGATACCGGTGTCTATGAGGGCGGCGAAATTTCAATGTACTACGACCCGATGATCGCCAAGCTGATCACCTATGGGCCGGATCGCGCCAGCGCGGCAAAACGCATGCAGCGCGCGCTCGACGAATTTCTGATCAAAGGCGTGCAACACAACATCGCTTTTTTGAACGCGCTGATGAGCCATCCCAGATTCTTGGAAGGTCGCCTAACCACCAACTTTATCGCCGAAGAATATCCGGACGGTTTTAATCCCACCGATACCGTGCCCGCAGATACACACATGTTTTTTGCCGTCGCTGCCGTCATGCACGCAGCCTATCAATCCCGCGCCGCGCAAATTTCCGGTCAGCAAAATGGTCATAGCCGCAAGGTGAGCTCGGACTGGATCGTCTCGTTTGCGGATCATAAGGCTGAGGTGACGATCATTGATGCCGACGACGGCACCGTCGCCCTCAACATCGACGGTAAGCCGATGGTCGTTAAAACCGACTGGCAGCTAGGCGAGCCGATGTTCCGCGCCGAGATGGATGGCGAAGCGATGTGCTTCCAGGTCGTACGCTCGACCGTCGCCTACATCATCAGCCAGGGCGGCTTCCAAGCCGATGCTTTGGTGCTGTCGCCGCACACCGCCCAGCACAATGCGCTGATGCTGGTCAAAGAGCCGCCGGACACGTCAAAGCTTTTGCTGTCACCGATGCCAGGTATGTTGATGTCGGTCGCCGTCGAGGCCGGCCAAGAAATTAAAGCCGGCGAAGAGCTGTGTGTGGTCGAAGCGATGAAGATGGAAAACGTGCTGCGCGCCGAACGCGACGGTGTGGTGTCCGAGATCAAAGCCGAGGCCGGTGCCAGCCTGACCGTTGATCAAGTGATCATGGAATTTGCGTGAGACACTTTGTCTGAACGCGCTGTCCACGTTTACATCGAGGGTCGCGTTCAAGGCGTTTGGTTTCGCGGCTGGACAAAACAAGAAGCATCTAGACTGAATTTGTGCGGCTGAGTCCGCAATGTGCGCGACGGCCGCGTCGAGGCAGTGTTCGCCGGTCCCGCTGACGTCGTTGATCAGATGCTCAAATTTTGTCGGCAAGGTCCGCCGTTGGCCCGTGTCGATCAGGTGACGGTCGAAGATATCGAGGCTGTGAACATGTCGGGCTTCGAAAAATGGCCATCGATTTAATCCCAAGTGAGTCATGTTCACGAAATGGATTCCCGCCTGCGCGGGAATGACGATCGATGATTATCATTCGTCATCCCTATTAAACTGTCACCCCCGCGTAGGCGGGGGTCCATAGGGGCGCAATGAATTCTGGCCTTAACAAGAATGGCGGGAATCGGCGCGTACCTTCAAATCATTTCCGACGCTACAACCCGATCACGACCGTTTTCTTTTGCCTGATAAAGTGCCGCGTCGGCGGCTTCGACCGTGGCTTGGATGGGGTGCTCGGCATTCAGGATTGCGGCGCCGAATGAGGCCGTAATGGTGATGTCTGCGCCGGTCTTGAGGCGGATCGGCGTGGCCTTTAAGGCGTCACGTAAACGGGTTAGGACGACCAGACCATGTGCCATATCGGTGTTCGGCATCATCACCAAGAACTCTTCGCCGCCATAACGGAACAGTTGGTCATAGCCACGCAGCTTTGACGCCAAACGTTCGGCTGCTGCGTGCAGCACGTCGTCGCCGCCGGCATGACCATGTGCATCATTGACGGCCTTGAAGTGATCCAAATCGATGAGCGCGATGACCGCAGAGGCACCACCGCGGCTCATCCGTGCGTGCTCGTTCGCCAAGGTGTGGCGCATCGCCAACCGGTTTTGGATGCCGGTCAATGCATCTAGTTCCGAAGACGCCACTGCAAACGCGTTGATCAGTCGGCGCGCCTGGGTCACGAAGCCTTGTACATCGTGCATCAACGCTGCGTATTCGACGCCGTCGCTGCGCACATCGGCGACGCTGAGTTTGGCCGCGCGCTCGCGGATCGCCAGCAGGGTTTCGTTAAGACGCTGCATCGACGGCTGATTGACGATGCCGTCGTCGCTGTGGGCATTGAACCAGTTTTCGAAGACGTCCAAATGCCGCAGGCTGTGTGCAATCGCGCGTCGTGTGGCGATCTCGTCGAGGCCGGCGACGAACGGCGCATGCCAGTCGGCATTCCAGCGCAGCAAGGCATCGACGGCATCATTCAGCGCATCGACGACATCGTCCGTCGCCATGCCGGTCTGTGTCTCGTCAGACCGACTCACGTGTTGTCGCAGGACGCCGGGGTGCCGAAGGTCTCGGCAAAGGCGCTTTGCAGGGCGACGTCGACTTCTGGCATGGTCGCGGTGATACCTTGGTCCCAAAGCGACGTCACGCCGTGTTCGTTGATACCGCACGGCACGATGCCTGCGAAATGTTCGAGATCGGGCTCGACGTTGATGGCGATGCCGTGAAAGCTGACCCATCGGCGAATGCGCACGCCGATCGCCGCGATTTTATCTTCGCGAGATGCCGGATTGGCCGGTGCGCCCCGGCGCACCCAAATCCCGACACGCCCGTCGCGGCGCTCACCCTTGATGGTGAACTGGGCGAGGGTGTGGATCACCCATTCTTCAAGATCGTGCACAAAGCAGCGCACATCGGCCCCGCGATTTTTCAGATCAAGCATGACATAGGCCACGCGTTGACCCGGCCCGTGATAGGTATACCGCCCGCCGCGCCCGGTCTGATAAACCGGAAAGCGCTGGCTGTCCAAAAGCTCACTCGGATCGGCACTGGTGCCGGCGGTGTAAAGTGGCGGGTGCTCCAACAGCCAGATGCATTCGGGCGCGGTGCCGGCACGAATATCGGCAACGCGTTGCTCCATAAACGCCAGCGCGTCCGGGTAGTCGACCGGCGTATCGCTGATCTTCCATTCCAAATCCGGGGCGATAAAATCGATCTGATCGCGGGTGGGAATCTGTTGCATGCAGATTTTATGGGCGACCCTAGGCGCACCTGCAAGGGGTAAGCGCCAGATTGCCGCGCAAACCCCTGAATACTAGTGTTTTTAGGGCGTTTTTTATCTGTATATTGCGCTCATAGGCGCCTTGACCACCCCCCGGCAGCCTGATAGATCATCGCGCAGTGCGGTCGTGGCGGAACTGGTAGACGCGCAGCGTTGAGGTCGCTGTCCTGTAACAGGGGTGGAAGTTCGAGTCTTCTCGACCGCACCAATCTCTTACCTCAAAAATAACATACAGCGTCATCCTGAACGTGATTCAGGATCTACTGCTGTGTGCACGCCGAACGTCGGGGTTCGCGCCGCCATGGACCCTGAATCACGTTCAGGATGACGCTATTGCGTGGGGGGGACGCTATTGGAGAGCGGCAGTGCGAGGGTCTCTCGTTCGTGATGCCGTGCTTGTGACTCAGTAGGTGCACGCCTTAAGATGCGGCCATACTTTACCCCCTTGAGAGGGAGACGCTGCGTGGCCGACAACGACCCACAGACGCTCGATAACGATGAGCATAGCGCTGAGGCTGTCGCCGTGGGTTCGGTGGATGTTGAAGCACGCATAGAAGACATCATTGTCGAAGCGATGGATGCGGGTGAGACCGAGCGGGTCCGCGATATTGTGCGCGAGTTGCACTATGCTGACGTCGCCGATCTGTTGGAGCGTTTGAGCCGCGAAGACCGCGCCCGCGCCGTCGAGATTATTCGTGACATTTTCGATCCTGAAGTGCTGTCCGAACTTGATGAAACCGTGCGCGAAGACGTCGTTAATGCGCTCGGCGTCAAAGAAGTCGCAAACGCACTGTCAGAACTCGATAGTGACGACGCGGTGTTCGTGCTGGAAGAAATGGATGAAGCGCAGCAGCAGCTTTATCTGGAGCATGTGAACGACGAAGACCGCTCGTTGATCGAGCAAGGTCTGAGCTACCCTGAAGACAGCGCCGGGCGCTTGATGCAGCGCGAAGTCGTGACTGTGCCGAGCCAGTGGAACGTCGGCCAGTGCATCGACTATGTGCGTCGCCGCGCCGATTCTGAAGATGACGAATTGCCGCGCGTTTTTTACGACATTTTTGCCGTCGACGGGGATGATCATCCGGTCGGCGCGGTTTCGCTTTCAAAATTGTTGAGCACACGGCGCCAAGTGCCGGTGACGGAAGTGATGGAAGAAGACATGCACGTCATCAACGTCGCCACCGATCAAGAAGACGTGGCGTTTTTGTTCCGCCAACGTGACTTGGTGTCGGCACCGGTGATTGATGACAGCGGTAAGCTGGTCGGTGCGATCACCGTCGACGACGTGGTCGACGTGATTCACGAAGAACACGAAGAAGACATTATGCGCATGGGTGGCGTGATTGAGGACGACTTGTACCGCGCCGCCGTGTCGACGGCACGGGCGCGCTTTAGCTGGCTGGTCGTCAATTTGTTGACCGCAATCCTGGCGTCGGTCGTGATCGGATTATTCGATGCGACCATTCAGCAGACCGTCGCACTTGCCGTGTTGATGCCGATTGTGGCGTCCATGGGCGGCAACGCCGGCACGCAGACGCTGACCGTGACGGTCCGCGCCTTGGCAACCAAGGAACTGACCGGCGCCAATGCGTATCGGGTGATTACCAAAGAAGTGATCGTCGGCATCTTCAACGGCGTGCTGTTCGCAATCCTTAGCGGTCTGGTCGCATGGGGGTGGTTCGGAAGCCCCGTGTTGGGCGGTGTGATCGCATCGGCGATGGTCATCAATATGGTGATCGCCGGTCTCGCGGGCGCTTCGATCCCGATTATTCTGGAGCGAGCGGGCGCCGACCCGGCGATTGCATCCAGCGTGTTCCTAACGACGGTCACTGATGTCGTTGGATTCTTTGCGTTCTTAGGTTTGGCCGCGTTGGTGCTGATCTGAGCGTAGATTTACGCTGCGACGCGTACTTTACGTTTACGTAAACCTCCCCTAGCATTCCTGTATGACTGAGTCCTATGGCATTGCCGAGCTGGCGCGGGAATTCGACATCACCACCCGCACCGTGCGCTTTTATGAAGACAAAGGCTTGTTGTCGCCCGAGCGCGACGGGCAACGCCGCATCTATGGGCCGCGCGACCGGGTGCGGCTAAAGCTGATCATGCGCGGCAAGCGGCTCGGCTTGTCGTTGGAGGAAATCGGCGAGTTGATGGATCTCTATGATGCAGATCCGTCCGAAGTGACTCAGCTGACGCAGTTTATAGACGTGATTCGCGCTAGAAAGTCAGCGCTCGAAGTGCAAAAACAAGATATCGAAGACTCGCTCGCCGAAATGACGCGTATTGAAAAACAATGCGCTGGCTTGTTGCAGCAAAAACAAGGCCGCACCCCGGCCGTATCGGAGGAATAATGACCCTAACCGTTGCCATTGCCGGCCTTGGCGCCGTCTGCCGTCCTGTAGCCGAATGGCTTGATCAAGGTGTGCCCGGTCTGACGTTGACTGCGATCTCTGCAGGCAACGAAGCACGTGCCCAAGAACGCATTGCGCATTTCAAAAACAAGCCAAAAGTGGTGCCGTTGGCCGAGCTGCCGCAGCATGCGGACATCATTGTCGAAGGACTGCCGCCGGCGTTGTATTTCGATTTGGCCGAGCCTGTGATTGAGGCCGGGAAGATTTTCGTCTCGGTCACCGTGACCCGCCTTTTAGAGCGCCCTGAGCTGATTGAACGGGCCCGCGAGACCGGTGCCAAGATCATCGTGCCGACTGGCGCGCTTGCCGCGTTCGATGCCGTGCGCGCCGCCAGCTATGGCACTATTCATTCGTTGGTGATGGCGACACGCAAGCCGCCGAAGGGGCTGGTTAACGCGCCGTTTGTGATCGAACAGGGCATTGATCTGTCTGACCTGAAAGAGCCTATGTGTCTTTACAAAGGCACGGTCCGCGATGCAGCGGCGAAATTCCCGGCGAACGTCAACGTGGCCGTCGCCCTCAGCCTCGCCGGGCCTGGACCGGATAAGACATCCTATGAAATTTGGGCGGACCCGGCGGTGGATCGCAATACGCACTCGGTCACACTGGATAGTGACTCTACCCATCTTGAATTCACCATTGCCGGTGTGCCGACGGAAGAGAACCCGGCGACCGGCAAGCTGACGCCGCTTGCGGTGATGGCAACGCTGGATGGGATGGTACAGCCGTTGAAGATCGGCAGTTAAAAAATTCTGCTTCGCATGGCGAGGAATGCTTCAAGTTCGGGCACCGGCATGGGCTTGCCAAATAGATAACCTTGATAGGTCTGGCAACCACGCTCCCGTAGGAAATGAAGTTGCGGTTCGGTCTCGACCCCTTCGGCGACGAGTTCGAATTCTAAAAGGTGCGCCATCGTAATGATGCTGGCGACGATGGCCTCACTGCTTTTATCCTCGCCGATGTTGCGCACGAACGATTGATCAATCTTCAAGATATCCAGCGGCAGCTTGTTAAGGTAGGCGAGCGACGAGTAGCCGGTGCCGAAATCATCGATGGCAAATCGTACGCCTATGGCGTTTAGGTCTTTCATCTTTTCGACGGTGGCGTCGATTTGCTCGATCACGATGCCTTCGGTCAGTTCCAATTCAAGCTGTTCATGACGAATGTTCCAACGGTTCATGGCGGCACGGATATCACTGACAAAGTCCGGCTGCCGGAATTGCAAAGGTGAGATGTTGACCGCCACGCGGGGCAGGGGGCATCCGTTTGGACTGTTATTCCAAGCATGAATTTGTGCACACGCGGTTTCGATCACCCATGCGCCAATCTTCAAGATCAGCCCGGTTTCTTCTGCGATGGGAATAAACTTGGCCGGTGAAACTGGCCCTAATTCCGAGTCATTCCAGCGCAACAAAGTCTCGGCCCCGATCACGGTGCCGTCTGTGACCGAGGCTTGCGGCTGGTAATGAAGCTCAAACGCGTTGTTGTCTAAAGCGTCATGAAGACGACTCTCTAGGTTCAGGCGCTCGTCTGCGGCTTCCTGCATGTGCGGGCGGAACAGTTCCATATTGCCGCTACCGCTGGCTTTGGCGCGATGCATAGATGCGTTGGCCTGTTTGATCACGTCGGGCACTTCGCCGGTTTCATCGCCGAACAGCGCCATACCGATACTGGCCGAAATACGCAGATCGAAACCATCGGCGTTGATGCTTTCGTCGAAGCTTAGCATGATGTGCTTAGCTGCGCGGGACGCGTCCTTTGCCGCTTGAAGCTGGTCGGGGCCAAGATCAGGAATTAGCCAAATGAACTCGTCGCCCCCCATGTGCGCGACGATATCGTCTGCGCTGCGGCTTTGTTCTAACCTGCGCGCAGTTTCGCATAAGACTAGGTCTCCGATGTCGTGCCCGAGCGAGTCGTTGACGTTTTTGAAGCGATCAAGATCAACGAACAATAAGGCACCCCAATGGCCATTTTGTTTGGCTGCGTCCAGTGCTTGCGCCAAGCGGACGATCAGATGCTGGCGGTTCGGCAGGGTGGTCAGCGGGTCATAATACGCCAAGCGGCGGACTTCGCTCTCAGCTTCCTTGCGGGCTGTTATGTCATGGGCATAGACCGCGATACCGGCGCATTCGCCAAATGCGTTCAGTGCCGGATAAGCGTGAAAATCAAACATGCGGCCTTCTTGCACGGCTTCAAACTGAGCGGGCTTGCGGGTTTCCTGGACGGACCGAACGATATGCATATGTTGAGGGTCGAGTTGGAAATTCGCAACCTGAAGCTCTAAGGCGCCGTCCCAATAGGCCATGTAGTCATTGCGGTTTGCATTGAAGAACGCGCGGAAGATGCTTTCCTGGCTGATGTCCGAGGGCGTCTCTGGCGCCTCTGGCGATGTCGCAACAGGGGCATTCGGATCAAGGCAACGAATCTCTGCCGATTCGTCGACCTTTGATTTGGCATTAACGGGTGGCGCGAAAATCCTACCCATCGTTCGACGCATTTATATGTTGTTGCGGCATTCGCGGTGTTCCGTCGTCAGATTTCGGGGCTTCAAGGCTGATTAAAGATGCCTGATTTTGTGGTCGTACTAACTGCAGCGAGTTGAAGTTTATTTTATGCTTAACCACCAGTTACCATGGCGTCTGTGTTTCCACTAACGACATTGGGATTAGCAATGAACCAATTTATCTACCTAAGCGGGAATACTATGTTAAGCGGTTAAACTTATTTGCGAAGTTGGTTTGTCTTGCTGACTTTCCATTCCTTTTGTTCCGAGTGCAGCCGGCTATACTTCATGTCTCTTTCTAGAGTGCGGCTGGAGTAGGAGACAAACATGGCCGACGGCGGCAAGGAAAAGTCGTTTGACGTGCGCGATCCCGACTTTGAGCAGCGAGTCCGCGGTAGCTTTGCAAGGCAAGGCCTGATGTCGACGCTGGGCGCAGTGATGACCCATGTTTCGCCAGGTTGCGTCGATGTGGAGATGCCGTTTGATGAAGCGCTCAGCCAACAACATGGTTTTTTTCATGCGGGTGGCATCGGCAGCATTGCCGACACGGCTGGGGGGTACGCTGCGGCGACTTTATATGGTCCTGAAGACGGCGTGTTAACGGTCGAATTTAAGCTCAATCTTATTGCGCCCGCAGACGGTGATATGTTGGTCGCACGCGGCCAAGTTGTGCGCCCCGGGCGCACGCTAACCGTGGCCACAGGCGAGGTTTTGGTCCGTAAAGACGGTGTATTGCGACCCTGTGCCTTGATGCAGCAAACCTTGATGCGTATCGTCGGTCGCAATGGCATCATCGGCTAGGGGGCGTAATTGACGTTTACGTAAACGTTAAGTACGATAATAGATATTTCGTACACCGAGGGAGGCGCGGGACACCCCGCAGATAAAGCATGATTCCCAATGAATATCCGACCTTAGATTTTGATCTCGGTGACGATGCGGATATGCTGCGTCAATCGATCAGCGGCTTCGCCGCCGACGAAATCGCGCCCCGCGCTGCCGACATTGACCGCGACAATGATTTTCCAAAAGATCTGTGGCGCAAGATGGGCGACATGGGGCTGCTCGGCATTACTGTGCACGAGGATTTGGGCGGCGCCGGGATGGGGTATCTGGAACACTGTGTGGCGATGGAAGAAATCAGCCGCGCGTCTGCATCCGTCGGCCTCAGCTATGGTGCGCACTCAAACCTGTGCGTGAATCAAATTCACCGCAACGGTAACGACGATCAAAAAGCACGCTACCTGCCGAAACTTATTTCCGGTGATCATGTCGGCGCGCTGGCGATGAGTGAGCCTGGCGCTGGTTCTGATGTGGTCAGCATGCGGCTCCGCGCCGAAAAGAAGGGCGACCGTTATGTGCTTAACGGTAATAAAATGTGGATCACCAACGGCCCGGATGCGGACACCTATGTGATCTATGCTAAGACCGATGTAGACGCCGGCGCACGCGGTATCACGGCATTCTTGGTGGAACGTGGGTTCGCCGGATTCTCTCAGGCGCAAAAGCTCGATAAACTTGGCATGCGGGGGTCCAACACCTGTGAGTTGGTCTTCGAAGACGTCGAAGTCCCGGCTGAGAACGTGCTCGGCGGTGAAGGTAAAGGCGTCAACGTGTTGATGAGCGGCCTGGATTACGAACGCGCCGTGTTGGCAGCGGGACCACTCGGCATCATGCAGGCGTGCATGGATGCCGTGCTGCCGTACATGCATGAGCGGAAACAATTCGGCCAAGCCATTGGTGAGTTTCAGTTGATGCAGGGCAAGCTCGCCGACATGTACACTACGATGAACGCGGCCAAGGCATACGTGTATACGGTCGCAAAAGCCTGCGACAAAGGGCGCACGACCCGCAAAGATGCGGCGGGTGCGATTTTGTATGCGGCTGAAAAGGCCACATGGATGGCGCTCGAAGCGATCCAGTGCTTAGGCGGTATGGGCTACATCAATGAGACACCGACCGGTCGATTGCTGCGCGATGCCAAGCTTTACGAGATCGGCGCCGGCACGTCGGAAATCCGCCGCTGGCTGATCGGCCGCGAATTGTTCCAGGAAACGGCATAACGCCGAAAGGGAAGACGTATGTCTGACTATGGTTCAGGTGGTGGTGAAAATGGACCGGTGTTTGTGGATGTCTATGGCACCGGGCGCAGGCTCGGTCTGAAGTCGCATCGCCGCGGCCTTGAAAATCCTGAAAATGCACCAAAGGGTACGCATGGTTTTGAAGGTCCACACCCGGACGGAGCATTTTGGAAGCGCGGCCTGAAGGGGCTTTTGCCGCTGTGGACGGTATTTTGGGGTGGGTTCTTTTTTGGCCACGGTGTGTTGTTGGTGATCTCCATTGTGTTGACCATACCAGCGATTATTTTTGGTATGACCGTCGATCCCGAGCGGACGGGTGTGTCTTTGCTGGTGACCCAAGTCGTCGCCGGTCTCATTGGCACGATGATATTTCTATTTGTGATGTGGTCGTTGGTGGCGGTTTGGCGATGCGCGCCGAATGTTGATCACATTAAATGGTCTTGGGCGGCGCGGCTTGTGGTCACGCTTTATGCTGCAGCCTGGGGCGGCGCGGTTTGGAAATTCTTTGCGTAATTTTTTGCCTATCAGGAGACAGTCATGATTGAAGATCCTATCGTCATCGTTGGTGCAGCGCGCACGCCCATGGGCGGCTTTCAAGGCGCGCTCAGCGACACCACGGCGCCGGAACTGGGCGGGGCTGCAATCCGCGCCGCTGTCCAGCGCGCCGGCTGTAAACCCGAAGACATCGAAGACGTTGTTATGGGGCTTTGCCTGTTCGCGGGCCTCAAGCAGGCGCCTGCGCGTCAAGCCGCGCACTTCGCCGGTCTGCCGTGGAGCACCGGCTGCACGACACTCTCAAAAATGTGCGGCTCGGCGATGAAGGCGACGATGCTGGCGCATGACAATATCTTGGCAGGCTCGCACGACGTGATGGTCGCAGGCGGTATGGAGAGTATGACAAACGCGCCTTATATTCTGCCCCGCGCCCGCCAGGGCTATCGCTTGGGCCATGGCGATCAGGTCAAGGATCACATGTTCATTGATGGACTCGAAGATGCCTATGACGAAGGCCGCCTCATGGGGACGTTTGCCGAAGACACCGCGCAGCAATACCAATTCACCCGCGAACAACAAGATGCCTTCGCCATCGAAAGTCTGACCCGCGCTAAGAAAGCGATTGATGACGGCACTTTCGAAGCGGAAATCGAAGCGGTCACCGTGTCGACCCGTAAAGGCGATGTCACGGTGTCTAGCGACGAGCAGCCACACAAAGCCAACATTGATAAAATCCCGACGCTGCGTCCTGCGTTTCGCAAAGACGGCACGGTGACGCCGGCGAATTCGTCGTCGATTTCCGACGGCGGGGCGGCGTTGGTGTTGATGAAACGCTCCGAAGCGGAAAAGCGGGGCCTGACGCCGCGCGCGATTATTCATGCGCACGCAACGCACGCGAACGAGCCGGCATGGTTCACCACGGCGCCTATTGGCTCTATTGAAAAAGTTTTGGGCAAAGCCGGTTGGGATAAAGACGATGTCGACCTGTTCGAAATCAACGAAGCGTTTGCCGTCGTCACCATGGCGGCGATGCGCGATCTTGATCTGCCGCACGACAAGGTGAACGTCCACGGCGGCGCCTGCGCACTCGGCCATCCGGTCGGCGCATCGGGGGCACGGATTATCGTCACGCTGATGAATGCGCTCGATAAATATGACCTTAAAAAAGGTGTCGCGTCGTTGTGCATCGGCGGTGGTGAGGCGACTGCCATTGCGATCGAGCGTGTGAGCTGATGTCCCGCAAACTGATTTCTTCGGGCTCTGAATTTGAGCGTAAGATCGGCTATTCTCGCGCCGTCGTGGATGGCGACTGGGTGTTTGTTTCGGGCACCACCGGTTTTGATTATGCGGCCGGGAGCATTTCCGACGATCCCGCCGAACAAACCCGCCAGACGCTTCGCAACATCGAAGCCGCGCTTGATCAAGCGGGGGCGTCGATGGCCGATGTGGTGCGCGCCAACTATATCGTGCCCGACGTCGCAGACTGGCCTGCGATCACCGAAGTGCTGGGCACCACGTTCGGCGATATTCGCCCCGCCGCGACCGCGATTGTTGCGGGTCTGGTTGATCCGCGCATGAAGATCGAGATCGAAGTGACGGCGAAGCAACCGAAATGAGTGTGGTTTTCATCCTTCGAGACGCAGCTTCGCTGCTCCTCAGGATGAGGCTACTTTAAGACCCTCATCCTGAGGAGCGCGCAAAGCGCGCGTCTCGAAGGATGAAATGCAAAAGAAACGTAGGGAGAGTTAAATGCCGACAGTTCTCATCACCGGTGCCAATCGCGGTCTTGGATTGGAATTTGCCAAGCAGTATGCCGCCGATGGTTGGTCCGTCATTGCAACCTGCCGCAACCCGATCGGGGTCGGTGCGTTGGCACAGATCGAAGGTGATATCGCGGTCTATGGGCTGGAAATTCTCGATCCGGCGTCATTGGCGCGATTTGAATCCGATTTGGGTGACCGACCGATTGATGTGCTGATCAATAACGCCGGCGTTTATGGCCCAAAGCCGGTGAAGGCCGCCGACGTTACCGTTGCCGATTGGACGCCGGTGTTTCAGACCAACGCCATGGCACCGTTGTTGGTTTCGCGCACCTTGTTGAAAAACGTCGAATCGGGGGATCGCAAAATGATCGTCAACATTTCGTCGATCATGGGCTCGATCGAGAAAGGGTCGGGGCCCAGCGAATACATCTATCGCTCGTCGAAAGCGGCGTTGAACATGGTCATGGCGTGCTACGCTGAAGAGATCGCCGAGACCGGCGTCGCCGCCGTAATGTTTCATCCGGGGTGGGTGCAGACCGACATGGGTGGCCCTAATGCGACCCTGACCCCGACTGAGAGCATCACGCATCTGCGTGCCTCCATCGAAAAGCTGAGTTTCACCGATAGTGGTAAGTTCTTCAATTACGACGGCACGCCACTGCCGTGGTGAGTGTGTTGTGATCCTTCGAGACGCGCGCCGAATAAAAAGGTAAAAAAGTGCACCTAAACGACGAACAGCAAATGATCCGCGACACCGCCCGCGACTTTGCGCGCGAGCGCTTGGCGCCGGGGGCGGCGGAACGCGATAAGACGGCAGCCTTCCCAAAAAGCGAACTCGCCGAGATGGGCGCGCTTGGGTTCATGGGCATGTTGACGTCGGAAACCTGGGGCGGGTCCGAGACCGGCATGATCGCACATGCCTTGGCACTCGAAGAAATCGCCGCCGGTGATGGGGCGATTTCGACAATTATGAGTGTACACAACGGCGTCGGGCAAAAGCCGATTGCCGATTATGGCTCGGACGCGTTGAAGGAGCGGTTTTTGCGGCCTCTGGCGTCGGGCGAAATGCTGGGCGCGTTCGCGTTGACTGAGCCGCAGGCGGGCTCGGACGCATCAGCGATCAAGACCCGGGCAACGCGCGACGGCAATCATTTCGTGCTTAACGGCACCAAGCAATTCATCACCTCGGGCAAGCACGCGGATGTTTGCGTGGTGTTCGCGGTCACGGATCCGGACGCGGGCAAAAAAGGTATCTCCGCGTTCGTCGTGCCGACCGATACCGAAGGTTATGCTGTGACGGGCATCGAGAAAAAGATGGGACAGCGGTGTTCGGACACGGCGCAGATCACATTCACCGACTGCCGACTTACGCCCGATCTATTATTGGGCGAAGAAGGGCAGGGCTATGGCATTGCGCTTTCAAATTTGGAAGGCGGGCGGATCGGCATTGCGGCGCAGTCGGTCGGGATGGCACGCGCCGCGCTTGAGATTGCCGTCGATTACGCCAAAGACCGTATTAGCTTCGGTAAGCCGATCATGGAACATCAGGCCGTCGGGCATCGCTTGGCCGACATGGCAACCGAGATCGAAGCCGCGCGCTTGATGTATTTGAATGCCGCCAGGCTCCGCGAAGCCGGTCAGCCTTGCCTAAAGGAAGCATCGATGGCCAAGCTGTTCGCGTCTGAAATGGCCGAGCGTGTCTGCTCCGGCGCCATTCAAACACTGGGCGGTTACGGTTACGTCGAAGATTTTCCGGTCGAGCGTATCTATCGCGACGTGCGCGTTTGTCAAATTTACGAAGGTACATCTGACGTGCAACGCATGGTTATTGCCCGCGCCGTCGGGGCGGGGTGAGGACTATTTATCTATAACCGTCACCCCGGACTTGATCCGGGGTCTATATAAAAACGACATCCAAATGGGAGAAAACACGTGAGTAAACCCGTTGAGTTCTATTTTGATTTTTCGTCGCCGTATGCATACTTCGCGGCGCAAAAAATCGACGAGTTGATCGAGGGTTTTGATCGCACCGTTGAATGGAAACCGATGCTGTTGGGCGTTGCCCTCAAGCAAACCGGGGGGCAACCGCTCGCGCACATTCCGATAAAGGGCGACTATTGTGTCCACGATTGGGAACGCTTGGCGCGGTTTCAGGAATTGCCGTGGACGATGCCCGACCCGTTCCCTATTGCAACTCAGGCGACCGGGCGTGCTTATTATTGGATTTACGATCAGGACCCCGCGAAAGCGAAAGCGTTCGCGTGGGATTGCCTGTCGACGTTTTTCGGCAAGGGGGAGGATATCGGTGCGGCTGACGCTGTCGCCGCCATTGCCGCCCGGCACGGCTTCGATCAAGATGCGGTGTTGGCGGCGCTCGGCGATGATGCGGTCAAGCAACGCCTTAAGGATGAGACCAATGCCGCCATCGATAAGGGCGTGTTCGGCTCGCCTTTTGTGATCGTTGATGGTGAACAGTTCTGGGGCGCAGATCGCTTATGGATGGTAAAACGCTGGCTCCGTTCCGGTGGCTGGTAAAATAAGGGAAATATGATGGCATTTAAAAAAGGTATCAAAGATCTGGTCGCCGAAGCTGAGGCCGAGGTCAAAACGCTGTCGTTGCAAGACGCCATCGCGCGCCATGGTTCAGACGATCTGATGTTCGTCGACGTGCGTGATATTCGCGAGCTCGAGCGCGACGGCATGATCCCGGGCGCCTATCACGCACCGCGCGGCATGATCGAGTTCTGGTTTGATCCGGACAGCCCGTATTTCAAAGAAGCACTTGGCGACGAGAATAAGACCTATGTGTTTTATTGCGCAGCGGCTTGGCGCTCGGCGTTGTCGGTGAAGACGTTGCAAGACATGGGCATGACCAATGCGGTGCAGTTTGCCGACGGCTTCAAGGCTTGGAAAGAAGCCGGCGGGCCTGTCGGAGAACGCCCGGCGAAGGACGCGTAAGGACCGCACATGACGCACCTTCGTTCCACCGTTGATCCGGCAAGTGCGGCGTTTAAAGCCAATCAAGATGTGCTGTCAAAACAGTTGCAGGATTTGGCCGACAAGCTTGCCGTGATCAAGATGGGTGGAGGCGAAGTCGCGCGTGCCAAGCACCAAGCACGCGGCAAGCTGCCGGTCCGTGATCGCATTCGTAATTTGATCGATCCGGGCGCACCGTTTTTGGAGTTCTCGCAGTTCGCCGCGTATGAAGTTTACGATGATGACGTGCCGGCTGGCGGCATCGTCACCGGCATCGGCCCGGTCGAGGGCACCGAATGCGTGATCGTCGCCAACGATGCCACCGTCAAAGGCGGCACGTACTATCCACTGACCGTAAAAAAGCATCTGCGCGCCCAGGAAATTGCGCGCGAGAATAATCTGCCGTGCATCTATTTGGTCGACAGCGGCGGCGCGTTTTTGCCGCGCCAAGATGATGTGTTTCCGGACAAAGAACACTTCGGTCGAATTTTCTTCAACCAAGCGACGATGTCGGCGGCAGGAATTCCGCAGATCGCCGTGGTCATGGGATCGTGCACGGCGGGCGGTGCCTATGTGCCGGCGATGTGTGACGAAAGCATCATCGTACAGGGCCAGGGCACGATCTTTTTGGGTGGCCCGCCGTTGGTCAAAGCGGCAACAGGCGAGATTGTGTCGGCTGAAGAGTTGGGCGGCGCCGAGGTGCATTCAAAGATTTCCGGTGTCACCGACCACATTGCGCGCGATGATCTGCACGCGTTGCAATTAGCACGTCGCGCGATCCGAAATCTCAACCGGGTTAAGCGCATTGAGATGGATGTCCGTACACCGGTCGCGCCAAAATACGATCCCGCCGAATTAACCGGCATCGCGCCGGTCGATTTGAAAAAACCGTTCGATGTTCGAGAAATCATCGCCCGCATCGTAGACGGTTCTGAATTCGATGAGTTCAAAAAGCTATACGGTGAATCTTTGGTGTGCGGCTTTGCGCATATTCACGGCTACCCGGTCGGCATTGTCGCCAACAATGGTATCCTGTTTTCCGAAAGCGCACTAAAGGGTGCACACTTTATTGAGCTGTGCGCGAAGCGGAAGATTCCTTTGGTGTTCTTGCAAAATATCGCCGGCTTCATGGTCGGTAAAAAATACGAACAAGGCGGCATCGCCAAAGACGGCGCGAAGATGGTCACGGCTGTTGCGTGCGCCAACGTGCCCAAGTTCACCGTCGTCATCGGCGGTAGCTTTGGTGCCGGGAATTATTCCATGTGCGGGCGTGCGTATTCGCCCAGGTTCTTATGGATGTGGCCGAACGCACGCATCTCGGTGATGGGCGGCGAGCAGGCGGCGACGGTCCTCGCCACGGTGCGCCGCGACGGCATCGAAGCCAAAGGCAAGAAGTGGTCACAGAAAGATGAAGCCGCATTCAAAGCGCCGATCTTGGAACAATACGAACACCAGGGGCATCCGTACTATGCAAGTGCCAGGCTTTGGGATGACGGGATTATCGATCCGGCAGAAACGCGCACCGTGCTCGGGCTCGGCCTTTCGGCGGCTCTAAATGCGCCCATTCAAGACACTACGTTCGGTATCTTCCGAATGTAATGCGGCATGAAGTTCAAGAGGGTTTAAAATGAGCGACGCAAAAACCACGGCATCCCTATTTACCGAGATTTCCGGACGCGGCGTCGCCACGCTGACGCTGCGTCGGCCCGACGTGCACAATGCGTTTGATGACGAATTGATCGAACGGTTGCGCCGCGAACTGCAAGGCCTCAGCAAAGACCCGTCGGTCCGTGTTGTGGTGTTAGAGGCCGAAGGCAAAAGTTTTTCCGCCGGTGCGGATCTGAATTGGATGAAGCGCATGGCCACATACGATCATGCGGACAACCTGCAAGACGCCAATAACCTCGGCAAGATGATGGCGACGTTGAACCGTATGCGGCAGCCGACAATCGCGGTCGTTCAAGGTGCGGCCTTGGGCGGCGGTGTCGGTTTGGTGGCGGCGTGTGACATCGCGATTGCTTCGGAAGATACGGTGTTTGCGTTGTCCGAAGTGCGGCTTGGTTTGATCCCAGCCGTGATCGGCCCCTATGTGATCAACGCCATCGGTGAGCGTGCGGCGTCGCGGTACTTTTTGACTGCGGAACGGTTTTCGGCAGCCGAGGCACATCGTATCGGCTTGGTCCACGAGGTCGTTGCCGCCGATGAACTATTAGCGGCCCGAGACCGTGTGCTCGACAACTTGTTGTTGGGCGGTCCCGCTGCCCTCGCCGAGGCGAAGAATTTGATTTCATACATTTCTAATGCGACCACCAAAGATGAAAAAGTGGTGCGCGACACCGCCGGCCATATCGCTCGGGTGCGTGCCACCGACGAAGGTCAAGAGGGCGTTGCCGCGTTTCTGAATAAGCGCAAGCCGTCGTGGGTGCGTGAATAATGCGGGGTCAGCCGTGAGTGCCATCCAACGTTTGCTGATCGCCAACCGGGGCGAGATCGCGTGCCGCGTGATCGCGACGTGTCGGCGCTTGGGCATCGAGTCCGTTGCGGTGTATTCCGACGCCGACCGCAATGCGCGCCACGTGCGTTTGGCGGATCGGGCAGAATACATCGGTCCGGCGCCGGCGGCTGAGAGTTATTTGAACGTTGCCGCCGTATTGAAGGCCGCGCAGCAAAGCAGCGCCGATGCGATCCACCCGGGTTACGGCTTTTTGTCTGAGAACGCCAGGTTCGCCGATGCGGTTGGCAAAGCCGGGCTGATCTTCGTCGGCCCACCGGCGGATGCAATCCGCGCCATGGGCTCAAAAAGCGCCTCCAAGAAATTGATGGAAAAAGCCGGCGTCCCATTGGTGCCCGGCTACTTCGGTGCAAAGCAGGACTTCCAGACGCTCAGCAAAGCCGCCGATAAGATCGGCTATCCAGTGTTGGTGAAAGCGTCTGCGGGCGGCGGCGGTAAGGGTATGCGAGTCGTCACCGCGAAGGATGGTCTGAAAGACGCCGTCAATGGTGCCAAGCGGGAAGCGAAAGCATCGTTCGGTGACGATCAGTTGATGATCGAAAAATATCTGGATCGTGCGCGGCACGTTGAAATTCAAATTTTTGCAGATAGCTTCGGCGACGTATTGCATTTGTTTGAGCGCGATTGTTCGCTGCAGCGTCGCCATCAAAAGGTGATCGAAGAAGCACCGGCACCGGGTATGACGGCGAACGTGCGAAACGCCATGGGCCAAGCCGCGGTCGATGCGGCACGCGCGGTCGGCTATGTCGGCGCAGGCACGGTCGAATTTATGTTCGACGGCAATGCGTTTTATTTTATCGAGATGAACACACGCTTGCAGGTCGAACACCCGGTAACCGAACTGATCACCGGCGTTGATTTGGTCGAATGGCAACTGCGCGTCGCGGCGGGTGCACCGCTGCCGATGGCGCAGGCCGACCTTGCCATCAATGGGCACGCTTTCGAAGCGCGGTTGTATGCCGAAGACCCTGACAAAGGGTATTTGCCGCAGACTGGGACGTTGCAGCATCTCGCATTTCCAGATCGCGTTGGGATACGGATTGATACCGGCGTTGAGCCGGGGGATCGAGTGTCGGTGCACTATGATCCGATGATCGCCAAAGTGATTGTGCACGGCCCGGATCGACAGCAGGCCTTGGCCGCGTTGCGCCGCGCGCTGGCGGATACACGGATTGTCGGACTCGCCACCAATTTGGATTTCCTGATCGGGATTTGTGACTCAAAGCCGTTCCAGCGCGCCAAGATTGATACCCGTTGGCTTGACCGCTTGAAGGCACCGAAAGCGGGATGGCGCCGGCAGCGTGCGGCGACATCCGCCGACTTGGCTGCCGCAGCACACTTTGAAATTAAGGCGCGTGGCGTTAAAGCGTGCGCGCGCGCGGCGCGTTCAGAAGATTCCCACTCCCCATGGTTTCGTACCGACGGCTGGCGGATGATCGACCGGGGGCATCAGGATATACACCTTGCCGACACCATAGAGGCCGACGCGGCACACCTTGTGTGTGCAACGGCGCGCAGCAACGGAGGATTTGATCTTGTCATCGACGGTGTATCCTTCCATGCGTCCTTCGAAGGCCTGCATGTCCTGGGGGATGACGCCGGTACACTACATGTGTTCAGCGATGAAGGTCGCGCGGTGCTCGCGTTGATCGACCCTGCGGCTGATGACGAAGACGATGCGCTCGCCGGCGGCGGCTTGACCGCACCGATGCCGGGTAAGGTGACGGCGGTGTATGTGAAGGCCGGTGATGCGGTAAAACGTGGTGCAGCCCTTTTGGTGTTGGAAGCGATGAAGATGGAGCACACGATCACCGCACCTGCCGATGGTAAGGTTGCTGAGGTTCGTTATAAAGCCGGCGATCAAGTCGACGAAGGCGCGGCGTTGGTCGTGTTCGATGCGTAGGCGTAGATGACGGACAGATGATGAACCTGCCAAAGCACGTCAAGATCGTCGATGTTGGCCCCAGGGATGGTCTGCAAAATCAGCCCGAAACGGTGCCGCTTGATGCGAAAGTAAAACTTGTCGATATGTTGTCCGACGCTGGGGTGCCGGCGATCGAAGTCGGCGCCTTCGTGTCACCGAAATGGGTGCCGCAGATGGCGGACACGGCAGACGTGATGCGCCTGATCGTGCGCCGCGCAGGTGTTTCATATCCGGTGTTGGTCCCAAATATGAAGGGGTACGAGGCGGCGAAGGCAGCGGGCTGTGAAGAGGTCGCGATCTTTGGCGCGGCTTCGGAGACGTTCTCGCAGAAAAACATTAACTGCACGATTGCTGAAAGCCTGGAGCGGTTTCGCCCGGTCGCCAAGGCGGCGCTTGCGGACGGCATGCGTGTGCGCGGGTATATTTCCTGTGTGCTCGGTTGTCCATACGAAGGTGACGTTGCACCGGCGGCGGTTGCCGGTGTTGCGCGTGAACTCGACGCCATGGGGTGCTATGAGGTGTCGCTCGGCGATACCATCGGCACCGGAACACCTATAAAAGCGCAAGCGATGATCGATGCGGTCGCGGCCCATGTGCCGCCAGTTCGTTTGGCGGCACATTTTCACGACACCTATGGTCAAGCGCTCGCCAACCTGCTCGCCGTGATGCAGCAAGGTGTGGCGGTGATCGATACCGCCGTCGCCGGGCTTGGTGGTTGCCCGTATGCCAAAGGCGCATCCGGGAATGTCGCCACTGAAGATGTGTTGTACATGCTGGATGGCCTCGGCATCGAGACCGGCATCGATATGGAAAAGCTTTTAGCGGCCAGCCAATTTATCTCGAGCGTGATCGGTCGTGTGCCGGCATCGAAAGTCGCGCAAGCGCGCCTGGGTCGCGAGGTGCAAGCGTGACGGTCCATCTGCTCAAATTGTGTGTCGGCATCGAGGATGTGGAGCACCTGGCCGAGGTGCAAAAGCAGCGGCTTGAGATCAAGCGCAAAGCCGGACAACCGGCTGAGCTTTTGCACGCTACACGCTCGTTCCCGCGCCGCGCAGACCAGGTTTTGGACGGCGGCTCGCTGTATTGGGTGATCAAACGGGTGATCCGCGTGCGACAGCGGATCGTGGAACTCAGAGAGACCGTGAACCAAGAGGGGAAGCCGGCATGTGCAATCGTTCTGGATCCAGAACACGTACAAGTTGAACGTCGCCCGCATCGCGCTTTTCAGGGGTGGCGGTATCTGCAGCCTGGCGACGCGCCCAGAGATTTGCGTGACGTCGGCGCCGGCGCGGAAGATTTGCCCGATGATATGGCCGATGCACTTAAGGAACTCGGCTTGATCTAAAATGGTTGCCCTATTTGCAAGGCAACGTTACCGTTGCTAAGTACAATACCGGTCTGCCTATAGCGGCCAGAACGGAAAAGTATTGGAATTCTCATGCCTAGCGACGAGATGGAAATCATCAATCCGCCGAACAACCTCAAGAACAAAGTTCGTGAGGGCGGGCCGGGTGCCGTCGACTTGGCGACGCTTGAGCGCGCCGAGCAAGCTATCGCGGATATGTCCGACAGCTATCTTGAATGGGTCGAAGAAGATCTGAAGCGTATGGACGTTGCCTACAAAAATTTAGAACAGGCGGAAACGCCTCGCAAAGAAGAAGCCGATGCCGTGTTCCAGATTGCCCATGACATTAAAGGTCAGGGCGGCAGCTTCGGGTATGATTTGATGACCGTGATCGGCAACGAACTGTGCCGCCTGATTGAGCGCACCGAAAGCTTCGGTAGCGCCGAAGTTCAGGCCATTAAGGTCCATGTTGATGCGCTAAAAATTGTCATCCAGACGGGTATGAAGGGTGACGGCGGCGCCAACGGTCAGGCCCTCGTCGACGGCATCCGGAAAGTTGGCGACAAGCTGATCAGGTAAATTTCCCTGCCGCTTTTCAGCAGTTCCACCTACCAGAAGCCTAATCTACCAGTAGTCCCACCAACAAGTAATCCTACCTAATAGCGACTTCCCGGAATCGCGCAGCGATATCCGGGATCTTAGCGCAAGATCCGCGATCTTATGCAAATATCCCAGATAAGTCCTGCCGACTTTCCGGGAAGTCGCAAGTGTGGGGTGTAACAAGTGGGTGGTGCCAGAAGAATTTGGCGGCGTTTAGGCCGCGAACTTGCCCCAAACCGGGGTGTGGTCAGACGCCTTTTCTTTGCCGCGCGGGCTCTTGTCGATACCGACCTCTTCGAGCAGATCGGCGGCTTCCGGAGATAACAATAAATGATCGATGCGGAGCCCGTTGTCTTTCTGCCAGGCGCCGCGCTGATAATCCCAATACGAATATGCATGCGGCGTCGAATCCATGGCGCGGAAAGCTTCGGTCAGACCTAAGTTGATCAACGTGCGAAAGCGGGTCCGACTTTCCGGACGGCAAAGCGCGTCATCTGCGAAGGCGGCCGGGTCATAAACATCTTCATCGGTCGGGCAGACATTGTAGTCGCCGCCAAGAATGAAGGGAATTCGGTCCTGTAAAAGGGCGTCGGCACGGGCGATTAGGCGATCCATCCAGCCGAGTTTATAGGTAAACTTTTCGTGATCGCTGCCGTCATCGTTGCGGGTCGGGTTGCCGTTCGGGAGATATAAAGCAGCGACCCGCAGCCCGCAGGTGTCGGCTTCGAGATAGCGTGCCTGCACGTCAGAGTTGTCACCGGGCAGGGCGCGGTGGTGCACTTTGATCGGCTGCTTAGATAAAATCGCGACGCCGTTGTAGGTTTTTTGGCCAACGGTTTCGATCTGGTACCCCAGCGCTTCGATCTCCATACGCGGGAAGCCGGCGTCTTCGGTTTTTAATTCTTGGAGCAGCGCGACGTCGGGTTTGAAGTCCTCAAGCCACTCCGTCACGCGGGGCAGGCGGGCTTTGATGGAATTGACGTTCCATGTGGCAACGACGGTCATATGCGGGCGACCTCGCCCGGATCAGACAGAGAAAGACGCGCCGCAGCCGCAGCTCGACGTGGCGTTTGGATTATCGATTTGGAAGAACGCGGCGCCCAATTCGTTTTTGAAGTCAACCACGCACCCGGCCAATAAATCCAACGATACTTCGTCGGTTACAACAGCAGCGCCATTGTGGGTGAAGGTGATATCTTCGTCGGTGGTTTTGTCGTCCAGATCGAACGCATACTGGAAGCCCGAGCAGCCGCCACCGTTGACGGTGATGCGCAGCATCAAACCATCTTTACTCTCAATCTGGCGCAGCTTCTCAATCCGTGCAGCGGCGCTGTCGGTAATCGTCAACCGTTGTTCGGTGGTCGTTGAGCCATCGGGCATTAGGGCGCTCCTTGCGTTTGTCTTCTGACCTTTATGTAGCCTACCTGATCTCGCTGTCAATTGCACGGATATCGGGCGCCGATACGGTCCGATCCGCATTGCCCGCGCGCATGGTGTCGGCTAGGTTGCCGGTATGGATCATATTGGCTCCCTCGAATCGACGCCAGTTGAGCGTCCGCCGCTCAAAGTTTATGCGTGTCACTCGGCCAATAGTCGCGGCCGTTTGTTCCCGGAGCCCGAAAGCAAGACCCGAGGTGCGTTTCAGCGTGACCGTGATCGGATCATCCATTCGGCAGCATTCCGACGTTTAGAATACAAAACCCAGGTGTTCGTGAATCACGAGGGTGATTTTTTCCGTACGCGGCTCACACATTCGCTTGAGGTCTCACAGATCGCGCGCTCGGTGTGTCGGTGTTTGGGGCTCAACGAAGATTTGGGCGAGACCTTGGCGTTGGCCCATGATTTGGGGCATCCGCCGTTCGGCCATGCCGGCGAAGACGCCCTGAAAGAGATGATGGCGCCGTTCGGCGGTTTTGATCATAACGCCCAGTCGCTTCGTGTCGTTACCAAGCTCGAAGCTCGTTATGCCGATTTTGACGGGCTCAATCTGACGTGGGAGACCTTGGAAGGGGTGGTGAAGCACAACGGGCCACTGCTCAAACCCGGTGCCAGCGAAGATACGCTGCCCCGCGGCATTACCGATTACATCGCTTCGCACGACCTGGAACTGACCACCTACGCGAACGCAGAGGCCCAAGTGGCGGCCATCTCCGACGACATTGCCTATAACAATCACGATATTGATGATGGGCTTCGCGCCGGGTTGTTCACTATCAAAGACTTGCAAGACGTACCGCTGGTTGGGCCGGTCTTTCATGAGGTGCGCAAGACCTATCCGGATTTAGACGACTCCCGCACCATTCATGAAGCTGTCCGCCGTCTGATCGGCGCCATGGTCGGCGACCTTTTGCAGGTCACGCAGCAGCGTATCGATGCGGCGAACCCGAAACAGCCCTCGGATATTCGGTATTTAGATCACCCGGTTGCGCAGTTCTCGGACGAGATGCGGGCGAACGACAAGGCGTTGAAGTCGTTCTTGTTTGAAAACATGTACCGGCATTATCAACTGAACCGGATGACGTCGAAGGCGCGACGCGTCGTCAAGGACCTGTTCCAACTGTTGCTGGACGAGCCGGGGTGTCTGCCGACCGAATGGCGCAATCAAGCGGGCGCGCCGGGATCTGTGGAAACCGCGGCCTTGGTTTGCGATTACATCGCCGACATGACGGACCGATTAGCGCTGGATGAGCACCGCCGCTTGTTTGATTTGCAATCGCGGACGTCGTAACGCGTCATAAACCGCCTATTGTTTTTGCCAGATTCAAGGAACGTTAATCAAATTCTTGCATCTTACGAATTGCGGCTGATAGGCCACGTCGCAGTCAGGCTGAAACGCATTCATGCGTGCTCGGCGGTAAAACGTATTATAATGGCGCGATTCGGCGAAGCCCGCTGAACGCGAAGATTACGGCCCGAAGGAGATAACGAATTCATGGCACTCTCGGCGAATTCCGACATGAAGGTGTCGGCGGAAGAGGCGCTCGAAAGTGACGGCGACGCCGCAAAGGTGACGTCCGGCAGCAGTTCGCTCAAAGTGTTGGGTGCGTTGGTCGGCGTGACAGTGGTGTTGGGCGGTATTTGGCTCGGGTTTGGGGATAAGATCATGGGCATGATCGGCACATCCGATACCGCCGTGCCGGTGATCACAGCCGACCCGGCACCGATTAAAGTGCGTCCGGAAAACCCAGGCGGCATGAACGTGCCTAATCAAGGTCGGCTTGTTTACGGCGTGGTCGACGGCACGTCTTCGCAGCCGAGGGTGGAAAGATTGTTGCCGTCCCCCGAAAAGCCGATCGAGGTTGACAACGTGTTAAAGCGTGGTGTGCCGGAAACCAGCCAAGTGGTAACGGAAAGCGCACCCCGTGGTAGCGCAGACACATCGGGCGCGCCGATGCGACTAGAAGCTGGCGCGCCGGTCGCAAACACACCGAGTGCAGCCGACGTTGCCGCTCTAAAGCAACCGGCCCCGGCGTTGGCACCGACGGAAAGTCCAAGCTCGACTGGCGTTACGCTGCCTGCACCTTCCAGCGCGCCGTCCGCCCCCATAGCAAAGGCGGCCCCCGTTGCTGAACCGAAGTCGGCGCCTGCCCCCGCGCCCTCGCAAACTGAGATCGTAACCAACACCGCGACACCCACACCGCCATCGCCTGGGGGCGATATTTCCAACAGCTACCGTGTGCAGTTGGCGGCGTCGCGCTCGGATAAAGCTGTGAAATCGGAGTGGGACCGGTTGCGTCGTCGCCATGTGGATTTGCTCGGTGAACTGCGCCTTCAAGTGACTCGAATCGACTTGGGGGCGACAAAAGGTGTATTCTATCGATTGCGCGCTGGACCGCTCGCCAATGAAGCGGCCGCAAAGACGCTCTGTGAACGCTTGAAGCAAAGGAAACTCGGCTGCCTTGTGGTAAAGCCGGGGGCCTAAATGACTGTACATGATGACGAAAAACGGCCTCGGGCCGCAATTTTGGGCTGCGCTGGCCCGACATTAAGCGAAGAAGAAACCTTCTTTTTTGAACAGACTGACCCGCTCGGGTTCATTCTGTTTGCGCGGAACTGTATCGATCCCGATCAGGTGAAAGCCTTGGTTGCGTCGATGCGGGCTACAGTCGGGCGCGCCGATGCGCCAGTATTGATCGACCAAGAAGGCGGCCGCGTGCAACGATTAGGCCCGCCGCATTGGAAAGATCGACCGGCGCAGAATCTGTTTGCCCGCATCGCCGAAGACGATCGCGCATTGGCCCGCGAGGCCGCCAGCATTAATGCGCGCCTTATTGCCGAAGAACTTATTCAACTCGGCATCGATGTCGATTGTCTGCCGTTGCTGGATGTGCCGGTCAAAGGGGCACATGACATCATCGGGGACCGTGCGTTTGGCATGGACCCGGATATCGTTTCGGAACTCGGCCAGTCGGTGATTACCGGGCTGGGCGCAGGGGGCGTGACTGCCGTGATTAAGCATTTGCCGGGCCATGGCCGGGCAAATGCCGACAGTCATATGGCGTTGCCTTATGTTGATGCCGGCAAGAATGCGCTTCGCCGCACTGATTTTCTGCCGTTTAAGAATGCACGCTTTGCACCGTGGGGGATGACCGCGCATGTGGTGTATGAAGCGTTCGACCCGATGCGCCCGGCCACTCTGTCGGAAACGGTGATCATGGACGTCATTCGCGGCGAGATTGGCTTTCAGGGCTTCTTGGTGTCGGATGACATCAGCATGAAAGCGCTAAGCGGGCGGATTGAAGCGAATGCGGCAGCTGCGCTTGAGGCCGGCTGTGATGCGGTTCTGCATTGCAATGGTGATATGCACGAAATGCACGCGATCATGCGGGATATGCCGGAAATGACCGGCATCGCGTGGGAACGCTTCCAGACTGGCTTGGCTGTGCGTCCGGCAAGCGATCCGATTGATGTGCCGACTCTTGAGGCGGAGCTAGAGAAGATGACGGCCAAGTGGGCCGTGGTCGAGGTATGATCCCGGAAGACCTGATCTATACGATTTCGACATGGGCGCTGCCGGTTCTATTGGCCGTCACCCTGCACGAGGCCGCACATGGGTGGGTGGCCATGAAATTGGGCGATCCGACCGCAAAAGAGCTGGGGCGGGTCAGTTTTAATCCCCTCAAACACATTGACCTCGTGGGCACGGTGATTTTACCGGCGCTGTTGATGCTGGCGTCCGGTGGGCGGTTCATGTTCGGATTCGCGAAACCCGTCCCGGTAAACTTCTCCAGACTGCGGCGGCCGAAGCGCGATATGATCTTGGTCGCTGCCGCCGGTCCCGGCATCAATTTGCTGATGGCGCTGGTCGCGGCGATGGCCTTTCATGGGGTCATTTTGCTGGATCAACCGTACCGAGACTGGGGTATTCATAACCTTGCAAATGCATTATGGATCAACCTATTACTGGCCGTATTTAATATGTTACCTATTCCGCCACTGGATGGTGGGCGGGTCGCCGTCGGGCTACTCCCGTGGTCGATTGGGCAGTATTTGGTGCGGCTAGAACGGGTCGGTATTTTCATTGTACTGGGCGGAATCTTTGTGCTGCCGTGGATCGGTGGCATGATGGGGCTTGAATTGAACGTCTTCTGGTGGCTAGTGATCTCCCCAGTTGAGCACCTTCAAGATGCGATCCTCAATATCGTGGGATTGCGCTGACGCGGAAACCTGATACGCGCATGGCTGATATCGTTGAGTTTGATCCAAATACCCAAGAGTCCGACTTAGGTGGTGATGCGCCTGTGACGGTGTCGCCGTTTGTCGTCGATCTGGAGGGCTATGAAGGGCCGATTGACGTACTTTTGCAATTGGCACGCGATCAAAAGGTCGATCTGGTTCATATCTCGATTCTGGCTCTGGCAGACCAGTATCTAGGGTTCGTTGCCGAGGCGAGGCGCCACAATCTGGAGCTTGCTGCCGATTACTTGGTGATGGCGGCATGGCTCGCGTATTTGAAGTCGCGGCTATTGCTGCCGGATATGTCGAGCGAAGAAGAGCCGACCGGCGAGGAAATGGCTGCCGCCCTGCAATATCAATTGCTGCGCTTAGAATCGATGCAGAATGCCGGCCAAGCGTTGATGGAGCGCGACCGTCTGGGCCAAGACTTCTTTGGCCGTGGTGAGCCCGAGCGCTTCAAGCCGCGCGCGATCGAAGTGTTGGATGCCACGCTCTATGACCTGTTGCGCGCCTACGCCGATCAAAAGCAGCGCAAAGATGCACACGAGCCGATGCACATCGAAGCATTTGAGATTTATACCGTCGAAGATGCCTTGCAGCGGCTGCGTGGCCTAGTCGGCAAGACACCGGACTGGCAGCAGCTTTGGTCGTTCCTGCCCGAAGGTTTGAAAGGCAGGGTTTTGACCCGCTCCGCCATCGCCTCGATGTTTGCGGCGAGCTTGGAAATGGTCAAAGAAGGCCGGATATTGATCCGTCAATCCGATACATTCGGCGATATTTACCTCCAACGCCGCATGGATGGTCCTATTGAAGTCGTCGACAACCCGTTGGATGGCAGCCCGGATGTCTCGGACAGCGATGAAGAGCCATGAACAACACGAACACGTATAAGGGATGGAACGCTTGAACGCCGAACCTGCCAACGATGATGATGACGACATTGATGATCTGATTGATCCAGAGGTCATGGACGAAGCCCCAGAAGAGTTTGAAGGGGCTGAAACCGATGATGCCGTAGGCGTCGAAGCCGTTGATGACGGCGAAAGTGCGCCGAAAGAGGTCGTTCCGGTCGATGCCGAGACCTGGCAGCGCTATCGTCGTATCGTCGAAGCGCTGCTGTTTGCCTCTGCCGAGCCGATGACCGAGCGCATGCTCGCCAACCGCCTGCCGGAAGATGCCGACGTTAAAGGCTTGTTGAAGGAACTCCGCGAAACATATGCGGAGCGCGGCGTGCATCTGGTGCGTGCGGGGGCGTCGTGGGCATTTCGCACAGCGCCCGATTTGTCCGAATTCCTCAATAAGGAAATAGAGGTTGCCCGTAAACTCAGCCGCGCCGCCATCGAAACCTTGTCGATCATCGCCTACCACCAACCGGTGACCCGCGCCGAGATCGAAGAAATTCGGGGCGTCGGTATTTCCAAAGGCACGGTCGACGTGTTGTTGGAAAATGAGTGGATTCGGCCGCGCGGTCGCCGCCAAACGCCGGGCCGCCCCTTGCAATGGGGCACCACGGACGCGTTCTTGGATCATTTTGGCCTGGAGACACTTCGAGACTTGCCTGGCACCGAGGAACTCAAGGCGGCCGGGCTTTTGGATGCCTCGCCGGCGATCAACGCCTATCGCTCTACGGCGGGCGAGGGACCATCGAACGAAGACGAGAATACCGGTGACGAGGACGATCCATTGCCGCAAGATGCACTCGGCGATGGGGCAGAAGAGCCCGATGAGCCGTTAGACCCGGACGACGGGACCTTATAGCTAATTCCGACGGCGTGAGTATGGCGGCGGATAGACCACAAATGGCTTGCATTCCGCTGTCTCAAACGCGACTCTACGCCTTCCTGGGAGGGTGCGGCGCTTGATTGGCGCCGTTGTCGCGTTTCGAAGGGGCGCGCTGTTCATCTGGACCACTCTCGCAGGTGTTGTAATAAAAACGCGACAGCGAATGGGATAAAGATAAATGGGTGCATTCAGTATTTGGCATTGGCTCATCGTGCTGGTCGTCGTCTTGGTGCTCTTCGGGGGCGGCGGGAAGATTTCGCGCCTCATGGGCGACTTCGGTAAGGGCCTGAAATCCTTCAAAAAAGGCATGAAGGAAGAAGAATCCGAAGCAGGCGACTCAGGCGACAACGGCGACAAAGACAAAAAAGCCATCGAAGGCGAAGGGTCCGAAACCGCGTCTACGAAAGCCGAGACCGAAAAAGACAAAGCCTCCGGCGGCTAATGCCGTCGTTGTCGGCAGTTTCGCTGCCGGCGTGTTCAATTGTCTTCTAATTGAGGTCGACCGCCATGTTCGATATCGGCTGGCAGGAATTATTTCTGATCGCCGTCCTGGCACTGATCGTCATCGGGCCAAAGGATTTGCCGCGGGCGCTGAAAACCATCACCGGTCTTCTGCGTAAGGCCAAAGGTATGGCACGCGACTTCCAAAGCGGTCTTGATGATATTGTGCGAGAAACCGAGTTGGCCGATATGCGCAAGCAAATCGAGGGTGAAACGGGTGGCGATATCCGCAAGCGCATAGAGGAAACGTTGGATCCGGACGGCGAGATATCGCGCGATCTTGATGACGTGCGCAGCGTTGAAAACGATATGTCGGCAGCCACAAAGTCGTTCTCCGACGAGGTCAATCGACCAGAGCCGGATGTTAAGCCTGAGCCGGATGCCACGTTGCCGGACCCGAACGACGCCATGATTCCGTCACCGCCACCGCCACCGCCGCCTGCAGAGCCGCAAACATCTGAAGTTTCAGAGACGCCGAGCCTGGCGAAGAAGGACTGACGCGGTGGCCAAAGACGACGATCATATCGAAAACGATAAAATGCCCTTACTTGAGCACTTGGTCGAGTTGCGGACCCGATTGTTATGGTCCGCGGTGGCCATTATCGTGCTGTTTATCGGGTGTTTTTATATCGCCGATGATATTTATGCGTTTTTGGTCCAGCCGCTTGCCGATGTGTTCGCGGAAACCGGTCGGGATCGCCGGCTAATCTTTACCGCCCTACAAGAGGCGTTCTTCACCTACATCAAAGTGTCGTTTTTCGCGGCGATGTTTATCGGCTTTCCGTTCATCGCCAGTCAAATTTGGATGTTCGTGGCGCCGGGTCTGTATAAGCACGAAAAGTCTGCGTTTTTGCCGTTTTTGATTGCCACGCCGATTCTGTTCTTCATGGGCGGTGCCTTGGTATATTACTATGTGCTGCCGGTCGCCTGGCAGTTCTTCATCGGCTTTGAAAGCGCCGGCATCGAAGGTAAGCGCCTGCCGATCCAGTTGGAAGCCAAGGTCAACGAATATCTGTCGTTGGTGATGCGGCTGATCTTTGCGTTCGGTCTGTCGTTCGAGTTGCCGGTCATACTCACGTTGTTGGCCCGCGCCGGTGTGGTGTCTGCTGACGGACTGGCTGCGAAGCGTAAGTACGCGATTGTGTGTGCGTTTATCGCCGCCGCGATCCTGACGCCGCCGGACCCGATCAGCCAAATCGGCTTGGCCTTGCCGATCATTCTGTTGTACGAGGTTTCTATCATCTTGGCGCGCTTCTCCGAGAAAAAGCGTAATAAGCGCCGCGCCGAAGAAGACGCAGCCGTGTTCGGTGATACTGACGATGACGACGATGATACACCAAAAGACGGTGGGGCGAAGAAGCCGGGACATAACGACGACGTCGGCCCGTAACTTACGCTTCGCGGTCGTTCGCCGCTAAATTAATGGGACCAGACGTTTCTTATGTTCGATATCAGATGGATCAGAGACAACCCCGACGCCTTTGATAAGGGCATGGCACGGCGGAACTTACCGCCGCAGGCCGACACCTTGATCGCGCTCGATGCCACGCGCCGTGATGCGCAGACCCGCGCCCAGGAATTGCAAACCGAGCGCAACGCGCTGTCGAAGGAAATCGGCAAGATCAAAGCGCAAGGCGGAGACGCGGATGAGATCATGGCCAGGGTCTCGGCCTCAAAAGACGCGCAAGCGGCTGCGGAAGGCGAAGCGCAAAGCGCGCTTGAAGCCTTGAACGACGCGCTATCAAGGTTGCCGAACTTGCCGTTTGACGACGTGCCAGATGGTGCCTCCGAAGACGACAACATTGAGGTGCGACGCGTCGGCACGCCGGCCAGTTTTGAATTCGAGCCGAAAGATCACGTCGATTTGGGCGAAGCGCTGGGCATGATGGATTTCGAGACTGCTGCCAAAATCGCCGGTGCACGCTTCGTGCTGCTGAGCGGCGGGCTGGCACGCATGGAGCGTGCCCTGGGGGCGTTCATGCTTGATCACAATACGGAACAATTCGGCTATACCGAGGTCAATCCGCCGGCGTTGGTCAATGACAAGACCATGTTCGGTACCGGTCAGTTGCCGAAGTTCGGCGATGATTTGTTCAAGACCACCGACGGCTATTGGCTGATCCCGACCGCCGAAGTGCCGCTGACCAATATTGTCGCCGATCACATCATCGATGACGATTATTTGCCACGCCGCTATACGGCGATGACGTGGTGTTTCCGTTCTGAAGCCGGCGCCGCCGGCAAAGATACGCGCGGTATGATTCGCCAGCATCAGTTCTCTAAAGTCGAGATGGTCTCTGTTACCCATCCGGACCATTCTTTAGATGAACTGGAGCGGATGACATCTTGCGCCGAAGATATCTTGCAGCAACTCGGCCTGCCGTTTCGCACCGTCGTGCTATGCACCGGCGACATGGGCGCGGGCGCCCGCAAAACCTACGATATCGAGGTTTGGTTGCCGGCACAGGATCGTTATCGGGAAATTTCGAGTTGCTCCGTCTGCGGTGATTTCCAGGCCCGGCGCATGAATGCCCGGATGCGGGTTAAAGGCGAAAAGGGGACTCAGTTCGTGCATACCCTTAACGGGTCGGGCTTAGCGGTTGGTCGTACCTTGATCGCGATCATGGAAAATTATCAGCAGGCCGATGGCTCGGTGGTGATCCCAGAGGTGTTGCGTCCATACATGGGTGGGCTTGAGGTGTTACGGGCTGATGGCTGAGTCCGGGTTTGACCTCAAAAAAACACGCGTATTGCTGTCCAATGACGACGGTATCAACGCACCGGGGTTAAAAGCCCTCGAAGACGCGATTCGCCCGCACGTGCGCGAACTTTGGGTGTGTGCACCTGAGACCGAGCAATCCGCGACCAGCCACTCGTTGACCCTGCGCCGACCGTTGCGTATCCGTCATGTATCGGAACATAAGTACGCCGTCGACGGCACGCCGACCGATGCCGTGCTGTTGGGTGTCAGCCGTTTGATGATCGACGCCAAGCCTGACCTTGTGCTGTCCGGCATCAACCGGGGTGGCAACCTGGGCGAGGACGTGACGTATTCCGGCACCGTTGCTGCGGCGATGGAAGGTGCCATGCTCGGCATTCCGTCGGTGGCGCTTAGTCAGGTTTACGCAGATCAGCACAAGGTAAAATGGGCGACGGCTAAGTCCTGGACGCCGAAGGTGCTGAAAATGCTGCTGGCGCAAGGTTGGCCCAAGGGCATTTTTATTAACGTGAATTTCCCGGACGTCACGGCGGCGAAAGTGACCGGTGTCGAGGTCGTTCGCCAAGGGCGCCGCAAGATCGGCGGTGACTTGACCCGCGGCGTCGATCCGCGTGGTGATGAGTATTTTTGGATCGGCCCGCAACGGGACGAGCAGCAGTTCCTCAAAGGCACCGACCTCGCCAGTTGCTATAGCGGCGCGGTCTCAGTGACGGCTTTGGCCTTGGATTTGACCGACCCGGCGACGCTCCGAAAGCTGAAGGCGGGGCTCAAGTGATGTTTGGGCGTGATCTGGGTGTTCCCGACGCGGCGTCGTTGCGCAAGGCTCTGATCCGCGACGGTATCAAGAACGAAGCGGTCTTGGATACCGTGGTGTCTGTGCCGCGCGAATTGTTCGTGCCGGAAGCTTTTCGGGAGCGCGCCTACGAAAATTCACCACTGCCGATTGGTCTGCATCAAACGATCTCGCAGCCGACCGTGGTTGCGATGATGACCGAAGCGTTGGATTTAAACGACCGGTCTAAGGTCTTGGAAATCGGCACCGGGTCCGGCTATCAGACGGTGATCTTAGCGAAGCTTTGCCGCCGCGTTTACACCATCGAGCGGCACAAGTCCCTTCAGGACGAAGCCGAAATTCGGTTTAACCAGTTGGGGTTACACAACATCACGCTCAGGGCCGGGGATGGCTCTAAGGGGTGGCCGGAACAAGCGCCATTTTCCCGGATCATTGTGACGGCGGCTGCCCTTGATGTGCCGGCAACCTTATTGGATCAACTGGACGAGGGCGGCGTCATGGTGGTGCCGGTCGGCTTGGACGAAAACGTCCAGCATTTGCTGCGCATCCGCAAAACCGGCGGTGACATTGAAACCGAAGACTTGGGTCTGGTGCGCTTCGTGCCGTTGATCAGCGACGAGGACCCGGATTGATGCGTGCGTGGCGTCCTGCCGAGCAGGCAGTTGCGTTGGCGGTGCTTGGGCTCGCGCTTACGGCGTGCGGCAATGTCCAGATCGGCACGTCCCGCGCGCCTGTCGACATCAATACTCCGCGTAGCACGGCCTCAGCATCAGGCACGATCAGTCGCGTGCAATCCGAAGAGTCCCGTAGCGCCTTCGTCGGCGCATCTTCGGTCATCGTGAAGCCGGGGGATACGGTGTATGCGCTGTCCAGGCGCCACCGGGTGCCGGTGCCGGCGATCATCACCGCCAACGATCTTGCGGCGCCGTTCCTGTTGAACGTGGGGCAGCGTATTCAACTGCCGCGCGGCCGCCAGCATCGCGTCACCCAGGGCGATACCCTGTATGCCATCGCCCAGCAATATGATGTCGGTGTCTATGAGGTCGCGCGGATCAACGATGTTGATCCGCCCTATACGATCAAGCTGGGTGAGATTTTAGTGATCCCGGAAGGGGAGGCGCCGAGACAGGCACTTAAGTCAGCTTCGGTTGCGTCGGCGCCAAAATCCGCGCCTCAACCCACGGCCAAAGTACCGGAACCTCGGCAGATGGCGCGCGCACCCAAAGTTGCGGCGGACGCCGGCACAATCGCCATGGTCCCACCGAAAAAACCGCCGGTCCCGGTGCCGCCGCCACCGAAGCGCGCCGGTAAGGGCTTCGTTTGGCCGGTGCAGGGGCCGCTGTTGTCCAGTTTCGGCGCAAAGGATGGTGGGCTCAGGAATGACGGCATCAATATTAAGGCGGCACGCGGTACGCCTGTCCGTGCGGCTGAAAACGGCGTTGTCGCCTATGCCGGAAATGAAATCCGTGGCTTTGGGAATTTACTGTTGATCAAGCACGCGGGGGGCTACATCACCGCGTATGCGCATAACGACCGTCTGTTGGTCACACGCGGCCAGCGCGTCGGTCGCGGCGACAAGATCGCCACCGTCGGCGCTACCGGTAGCGTCAACAGCCCACAGCTTCATTTCGAAGTCCGCAAAGGCCGACGGCCTCAGGATCCGAAGAAGTATCTGCGGACAAGTTGAACAGGAAACACATCCTTCGAGACGGCCTGCGGCCTCCTCAGGATGAGGATGTGCATTAAAAAAAGACCTCATCCTGAGGAGCCGCGAAGCGGCGTCTCGAAGGATTGTTCAGGAAAAACGCTGTGTATCGGCCATAAAGTAAAGGCTATACTCGCAAGATGAATTTACTCCGTTCCACCAAATTTGCGTTCGTCGTGATGGCATTTTTTGTCGCCTGCCTGTTGGTGGCGGGACACCTGTATTTTGGCTGGTTGGGTGTCGGTATGGTTGGCTTGCTGGGGCTCTTAATCTCACACCGTGCGGAGGTATTCGACGATCATAGCGACCCGCACGAGCGCAACACGCATCTGGTCGTGGCGATGCACGGTCGAAAGATCGCCGCGCAAAAGGACGAGCGTGCCGAAGAGGCGTTAAAGCGCAAACATGCTGAGCGTAGCCGCGTGATGATACATCGGGTGATCAACACGATTTTTGCGGCGATCTTGATGCTTGGCGGCTCGATGTATTTCTTACGCCAGATGTAGCCCAAATGTAGATTAGTTGAGCGGCTTATTCAGCTTGCCGGCCAAGTCCTGAATGAACTGCCACGCCACACGTCCAGACCTGGCGCCGCGCGTGACCGACCATTCCAACGCTTCAGCGCGGATATCGATACTGGGGTCTTCGAGTCCGTAATGCTTGGCGTAGCCTTCGATGATGTCGAAGTACGTATTCTGATCCACATTATGGAAGCCCAACCAAAGCCCGAATCGATCCGAAAGCGAGACTTTTTCCTCGGTCGCTTCAGACGGGCTGATGGCGCTTGATCGCTCGTTTTCGATCATGTCGCGCGGCATCAGGTGGCGGCGGTTCGACGTTGCATAGAACAACACGTTGTCGGGCCGGCCTTCGACGCCGCCGTCCAAAACGGCCTTCAGCGATTTATAGGCTTCGTCCTGGCCGTCGAACGACAAATCGTCACAGAAGATCAGGCATTGCCGGGACTCACCCTTAAGGCGGGTCAGCAACACCGGTAGCGACGGAATGTCTTCGCGGTGAATCTCAATCAGCGCCAGGATGCCTGGGCTTTTTTCGTTGATATAGGCGTGTACGGCTTTGACCAAGGACGACTTGCCGGTACCGCGTGCGCCCCACAACAAAGCGTTGTTGGCCGGATAACCGTCGGCAAAGCGTCGTGTGTTGTCGATCAACTGATCTTGTTGGCTGCTGATGCCCTTGAGAAGCGCAATATCGACCCGGTTCACCTTCGGTATCGGCACAAGGCGGGCGCCTTCGGCGTACCACACGAACGCATCGGCGGCATCAATGGGGGTGACGGGTGCCGGCGGCGGGGCCAAACGGTCCAGGGCATCGGCGATCCGGGTGAGAAGCTCTGTTGTGTGTTGATCAGTCATGGGGGCGCAAATTAGTCACGCATGCGGGGGCCGTCAATAAAGATGCCAAAAAAGATAAATGGCCAAAACATTAATGCTTTGCAAGATATGCCGGAAGCGGTTGCAACTCGGCACATGAGCGCTATAGTCCCGCAACTTTTAGACCTATCTGGTTGTTTTCGGATACCAGCGGGTCTCAGGCAATTTTTGATGGTGTAAGGAGTTCGAAAAATGTTCATTTCGCCGGCATATGCACAGGCGGCCGGGGCATCCGGTGGTGGCGAGGCTTTTCAGGCTTTCTTGCCGCTGATTTTGATCTTCGTCGTGTTTTATTTCCTGCTGATTCGTCCGCAGCAAAAGAAAATGAAGCAGCATCGTGAAATGCTCGCCGCTGTGCGTCGGGGTGATAAAGTGATCACCGGTGGCGGCATCATCGGCACCGTGACCAAGGTTGAGAACGACGAAGAACTGACCGTCGAAATCGCCAAGGACATCAAAGTAAAAGTGCAGCGCGGCACCATCTCAGCCGTCCTCAATCGGACCGAGCCTGTGAGCGGTAGCGCGGCCAATGACACCGGTAAGAAATCCGGCGGTCTATTCGGTGGCCTGTTTGGCGGCGGCAGCAAAAAACCTGCTCCCGCTCCGGCCCCCGAAGCTGTCGAAGACAACAGCAAGGCCGACAACCAAGAATCCAAGGACGGCACCAAGAGCTAACGCCTGGGCGTAGACGGGACGACACTTAATGGTCAATTTTCCGACGTGGAAGAAGGCGCTGGTCGCCATCGTCTGCCTCATCGGGCTGATATTCGCGCTGCCGAACTTCATCTCCGACAAGGTGACGCAACAATTTCCGGGTTTTATTCCGTCACAATCGGTGAATTTGGGCCTTGATCTGCGAGGCGGTTCGCACCTGTTGCTTGAGGTCGAAGTTCAAGCCGTTATTGACGAGCAGTTGGACGCCACCGTTGACGCTGCCCGTGCCGCGTTACGGGGGGAGCGCATTCGCTACACCGGGCTTGGTAAGCAAACCCGTTCGGTTAGCGTCAACATTCCAGACGAAAAAGATCGCGAGAAAGCCTTAGAACTTCTGCGCGACCTCGACGCCGACAGCGAAGCGACTCTCGACGGTGAAAAAATCACCCTTGAGATGACCGAAGCACAAGTGCTTGAGCGGAAGACTTCGGCCGTACAGCAATCGATTGAGATCATCCGCCGCCGGATTGACGAAACCGGCGTGCGTGAGCCGACGATCCAACGCCAAGGCGAAGATCGCGTCATTGTGCAGTTGCCGGGTATCGACGATCCAGAGCGCGTGAAAGCGCTGATTGGCAAGACCGCAAAGCTGACCTTCCAAATGGTCGATGTGGAAAATTCCTTACAAGACGCCATGGCAGGCCGCGTGCCGCCGGGCTCAATGCTGTTTCCTATGGTCGACGGGGCTGCGAACGGCCAACCGACGATGATTTTGGTAAAGTCCAGGATCGCTGTGAGCGGTGAAAACCTTGTCGACGCACAGCCCAGCTTTGACGGGCGCAATAACGAGCCTGTGGTGTCGTTCCGCTTCGACACACTGGGGGCAAAGAAATTTGGCGACGTGACGGCGAAAAACGTGGATCGACCGTTCGCCATCGTACTGGACGGGCGCGTGATCTCGGCGCCTGTGATCCGTGAGCCCATTTTAGGTGGTAGCGGTCAGATTTCCGGCGGTTTCTCTATCGAAGAATCCAATGATTTGGCATTGTTGCTGCGCGCAGGCGCGTTGCCGGCACCGCTCAGCATCCTTGAAGAACGCACCGTTGGCCCCGGCTTGGGTGCCGACTCAATTGCTGCAGGTCAGATTGCCAGCATCATAGGCCTGGTCGCTGTGCTGATCTTTATGGGGGTTACCTATGGCCGGTTCGGGCTTTATGCCGATATCGCCTTGGTCGCCAATATGATTTTGATCTTAGGCTCGTTGTCGGCATTGCAGGCGACGCTGACGTTGCCGGGTATTGCCGGTATCGTGTTGACCATCGGCATGGCTGTGGACGCGAACGTGTTGATTTTTGAACGCATCCGCGAAGAAGTGCGGGCCGGACGCACGCCGATTTCCGCTATCGATGCCGGTTACAGCCGTGCGCTGACGACCATCATCGATGCCAACGTCACCACGCTGATCGCGTCTGTTCTACTTTATGCTTTTGGTTCTGGGCCTGTGCGCGGCTTTGCCGTGACGCTGTCGATTGGTATCGTCACGTCAATGTTTACGGCGATCATGCTGACCCGTCTTTTCGTGGTTGTTTGGCTACGCGCTAAACGCCCCGACAGTCTGCCGATTTAAGGAGCCGCTGATATGAAACCCCTAAATCTGATTCCGGCAGACACGAATATTCAGTTCATGTCGAAGCGTGTGATCTTTTTTGCGATCTCGGCATTTCTCGTGCTGGCCTCCATCGGCGTGGTGGCGAGCAAAGGGTTAAACTTCGGTATCGACTTCAAAGGCGGCATCTTAATCGAAGTCCGTACGGAAGGTCCGGCAGATGTGTCGGCGATGCGGGGGCAATTGGGTGCGCTTGGCCTCGGAGACATTTCGCTGCAAGAATTCGGCGCGCCCACCGACGTGCTGATCCGTATCCAGCGCCAAGAAGGCGATGATGATGCGCAGCAAAAGGCGGTTGAGGCCGTCAAAGCCGAATTTGGCGATAGCGTGACGTATCGTCGAACTGAATTCGTTGGTCCGAAAGTGTCTGAAGAATTGCTGACCAGCGGGATCGAAGCTGTTGGGCTCGCGATTTTGGCGATCTTGGTCTACATCTGGTTCCGCTTTGAATGGCAGTTTGGCTTGGGTGCCGTAGTCGCGCTGACCCACGATGTGATCACGACGATCGGCATCTTTGCGCTTTTGGGGCTGGAATTTAACCTCTCGACCGTCGCCGCCGTGCTGACGATTGCCGGTTATTCCATCAACGATACCGTGGTGGTATTCGACCGGGTGCGCGAGAAATTGCGTAAATTCAAATCCATGCCACTGCCCGAACTTTTGAATTTGGCCATCAACAAGACGCTGTCGCGCACCTTGATGACCTCGGTGACGACGCTGATCGCGTTGTTGGCGCTGTTCTTCTTGGGCGGCGAAGTGATCCGCGATTTCGCCTTCGCGATGATCTGGGGGGTGCTCATCGGTACGTATTCCTCTATCTGCGTGGCGGTGCCGTTGTTGATCTATCTCGGCCTGGACAATCGGGCGCGGGGCGGTATTGATGGTTCTGATCAGACCGGCCCTGAAAGCGTTCCCGAGCACTCGTGATTTCATGAGCTTGGATATCAACCCGGTCGTCCCCCAGGGGCGTCAGCAGATCCAATCATACGGCGATAAGCGTTTTCGCATCTCAGCCGAGGTGTTTAAGGGCAGCGTTATTGTTTTTCCCGAAGAAACCCAGACTTGGTCGGTCACGGATTTATCCGAGCTCGGCATCGACGCCTTGGCGCCGGTCACCCGGGAGGCTGACGATATTGATATCTTGCTGATCGGCTGCGGCCCGAGATTCTGCGCCGTGCCGAGGGACCTACGCGCCGACATCAAAGCTGTCGGCATGGTCTTGGAATGGATGGACACCGGCGCGGCGTGCCGCACCTTCAACGTGCTCGTTGCCGAAGAACGCCGCGTCTGCGCCGCGCTGATCGCCGTCGATTAATTTCTATCCTTTTTTTGGCTCCCTTGGCCCCCACCTGCGATTTCCCGGAAAGGCTAGGGGAGGTCCCGGATATCGCTACGCGATTCCGGGATGACGAAATTTATTTGATCGTCATCCCGGGCGAGCAACGCGAGACCCGGGACCTCCCCCTAGCCCATAGATAAAGGGCGCAGCCTTGGCCGCGCCCTTTATTGAATCGCGTTTAGAAGAACTTAGGCGTTGGCCAGGTTCTCAGCAGCGAAGTCCCAGTTCACGAGATTGTCCAGGAACGCGGTCAGGAAGTCAGGGCGGCGGTTCTGGTAATCTAGGTAGTACGCGTGCTCCCACACATCGCAAGTGAGCAGCGGCGTCTTGCCTTGGGTCATGGGGTTTTCAGCGTTCGGCGTCTTGACGATTTCAAGCTTGCCGCCATCGCCGACAACGAGCCACGCCCAGCCGGAACCGAATTGCGTTGCGCCGGCTTCTTTGAATTTCTCTTTGAAGGCATCCAGGCTGCCAAAATCTTCGTTGATCTTGGTCGCCAAATCGCCCGAAGGTTCACCGCCACCGTTCGGCGACATCGAGTTCCAAAAGAACGTGTGGTTCCAGACCTGAGCGGCGTTGTTGAACATGCCGGCCTTGCTGGCATCGCCGGCGGTCGCGGTGATGATCTCTTCCAGCGACTTACCTTCGAGCGGCGAACCCTCAAGCAGCTTGTTCAGGTTAACGACATACGTGTTGTGGTGTTTGCCGTGATGAAAATCGAACGTGTTGGCCGACATGTGCGGCTCAAGTGCGTTTGTTTCGTACGGCAGTGCAGGCAGTTCGAAAGCCATTATGCTCCCCTTCGACTATGTTATGACTAAACCAAATACGGGCAGAATTGCGTCGCCCGCAGTGTATCTACCCACGCGTTGTTTGCAACGGCGCAGGCTGATTTCATTGGCCGGGGTTTCACCCGACCCATGCTCCACATATAAGGGTAAGATTAGAAGTTTCCAGGGGTATCTGCCCGGAAATGATGGGTAAAGGCTGAGCAAAGGTGAGTATGGCTGATTTAAGCTATTGCGCGGCACAAGTGCGTGATTTTGATAACGACCGGTTCCTGACCGCGCTGTTCGCGCCCGCTAACCTGCGGGACCCGCTGATGACGTTGTATGCGTTTAATCTTGAGCTTGCAAAAATCCGGGAAACCGTATCGGAACCGTTGATCGGCCGCATGCGCTTGCAGTTTTGGCGGGACGCCGTGGGGGGGATCGTCGAGGGCGCGCCGCCTGCCCATGAAATTGCCACGGCGTTATCGCAGACCGTCCGGGCGCACAATATCTCAAAAGCAGACTTACATGCCTTGATCGATGCTCGCGAGATTGATTTGGACGACGTGCCGCCGGCGGATATCCGCGCGACCATCGTGTATGCCGAGGCCACATCGTCGTCGGTGATCGCGATGGCGCTGCGTGTGTTGGGCGTCGACCCGGGCACGCATGTGGACGCGGTACGCGATGCCGGCATTGCCTATGCACTGGTTGGGTTGGTACGGGCGATTCCGTATCAAGCGTCAACCGGACGCGTGACGCTGCCGCTTGATCTATGTCAGGCCGCCGGTCTCGATCACACGGCACCGCATCAATGGCCGCAGAACCCTGATGTATCGGCGATTACCAAGCCGTTGTTGGCAACCGCGTCCGATTATCTGTCGCAGGCCAGGGTATCGGCCCGCGCCGTGCCCAGAAATGGGCTTGCCGCGTTCTTACCGCTCAGTCTCGCCGCGCTGTATTTGCAGCGGTTAAATGCGGTAGACGGGGACCCGAAACGTTTTCATGAACGACCGCCTGCCGCTGCCAGACACATCACGTTGTTATGGCGGTCCATGCGGGGCACGCCATAAATCTGGTTTAACGCGGCGGTCTGCGTAGCCGCATCAATTCGTGCGACGACACCTGCGGAAAGATCGACGGCGCGTTCAGGTAATACAGCATCACCGCACCCCGATTGGTATCCGGAAAGCCGCCCCGCGAGTCATCGAATTTGCGCACTTCCAAAACGGTGATCGCGTTGCTGCGGGTATCGCGACTGCGCCATGTGACGGTCGGGTTGTCCATGCGCGGTTTCGCCAACGGCGCGATGGAGCGTTTCCAAATTTCCGTCGGCTCACCATAACGCACTTGGAAATACGCGATCACGTCTTCGAAATCTTCGGATGAGAACAGCGAATGGAAGCGCGTCGGGCTGCCTTGGTCGTAGCGTGTGATCGCCATCGGCCCGGTGTACAAAATCGTCGGTACCACGAAAGCGGGCCGTAAGTCGCTAGGCCAGTCGACCGGCTCGACACAGAATAGCGTCGTGCCGCGATTCTTTTTGACGCATGCGTTGAGCGGATCGATACCGTCTTGTTGCGGCGGCAACGTGTTTTCGAGGGTCACGGACTCACCCATGCTGAGCACAACATCGGTCAGCGATGTGCGGCTCAGCGCACCCGGGCGTGGCGCCGGGGGGACGCCGGGCGGCGCATTGCGCGCCTCGACTTCGGTCACTGGCCATTGATTTTGATCGGGCAGGGCCGCAGGGGTGCCGTCGCGAAGCGCATCGCCGAGTAATTGTTCCGCCGCCGCTTGGCGATCTGCATCATCAAGGGCTTTGATGTTGTTGCCGTCCCGCGGCCGCGTGTCGGGGCCGCCTAACAACTGGCGGATACGACCGACCATCTCCGAGACGACCCCGGTCTCGATTTTGATTTCGGTGCCGTCTTCAGGCGAGATTGTGCTGACGCCCAGGGTCTGTTTCTCGCCGGTGGGGCCGCTTTTCTCGACGGTCATAGTCCACGGGTCGGGAATTTCAGGGCGTCTTGGCGGGATGGTCTGATCTTTGGGGATGTCCAGCGCACCGAGCCCAACGGTACCCGGCGGTGGTGGCGTTGCCTGATCACCGGCGCGAGGCTGCTCTTTGGCTGGGCCGATCACGTTGGTCAGGCGATCTAAGAACCGATCATCAATGCTGCCGTCTCGGGTTCGCGTCGCGCCCGGTTGCAACCTTGCAGTGCCGCGGCCCGCATCCGGGTTGCGTTCCACACCGCTCAAGTCGAGCATCTTATCGTCGACGATTCGCGCCCTGGCCGGATCATTTTCCGGCAGCATGTTGTCGATCACGTGGGGCAGGGGTTCAGCTTGCACCGGCGTCACGGACGGCGGCGGTACCATGCCAATTTCTTCTTCCTGGTCGCCCTTAAAGAACCTGGCCAGTGCATGGATTTTTGCATCCGCCTTGTCTTGACGTGGGTCAGGTATTTCGGCGACGGTGATATCCTTGCGGGGCGGCGTGGTGCCGTCGATGGACGGGCGAACGACCGGCAGGCCATGCACGTCTTCGTTTTCGTAAGGATTGCCGGTCAGGTTGGACAAGCGATCAAACATACGTGTTGCCGGCTCTTCGCGCGCCGTGATGCCTTTGTTCGGGGGCTGCAATGCGTGGCCGCCTAAGCGGTCCGGCGTGGCCGAGCCTGAGATGCGCGGATTGCGACCGAAAATCTTGCGCTCGGCAAGCACGGCATCGCTTTCTTTGGCGCGGCGCAAAATCTCTGCGGGATCGCGTGGGCCGTCGGTGGGCGCGGTGCTTCGGGGTGGGATAGGTGTCGCTGTCGCTCTGGATGTGGAGGTGTGGCCATCACCAACGCCGCGTGGAATTTCCAGCAGCGGATTCGGGGTTGCTTCGCTTACGGGTGCCTTGCGGGGTGCCGTGCGCATAGCTGGCTCGTCAGGGGCCTGCGGCGTGAGATAGCGATTGCCGCCTTGCTCGGGAGACCGATTGAGAATTTCGTCGATACGTCGCAGTCGGCTTTGAATATCGTCGCCTTGTGGGGCAGGCAGCGCCGTCGGGTCTTCCGGCACAAGCAGGCCATTAGGGCGGCGAAGCTCACCTGTTTCGGAACCGGGCAATGCCTCTAAGCCAGGCGGCAGGCCAGGAATCTCGCCAAGCACATCACCGGGCGGCGGAATGATGCCGGGCACTTCTGATGCGACCGGCATCGCTTCCGGATCCGGCGGTGCCGGGCCATCAGGTAATTCGGCCAAACCCGGCAGGCCCGGCATTTTAGACGTGAGACCCGGCGGCGCGGCAAGGCTTGGGTCCACAGGTGGGGTTAACCCCGGCACGTCAACGCTGAGCGGAGCCGTGATCGACGGAGTCCGTTCGGCCATTTCCATTTGGCCGGGCGCCGGCTCAAGCGGCGGCAGCACCGGTGATTCCGGCAGGCCAAATGCGTTCTCGCGCGGGGGCTCGCTACCGATGATGCCGGTCATCCGATCAACCAGTCGTCCTGCAGAGCCACTGTCTTGCACACTGGTTTGTCCGCTGTCTTTTCTGGCCGTCTCGCGGGCATTTTCACTCGACGCCGGGCGCGGATCGTCGGAGAAACGATCAGCAGGCGCGGCGCGGCGCGGCGTGCCTGCTTCATCGGCTGCCTTCTGATCATCGCTGCGTGAGTCAGCGCCGATCAGGCCGCCCAGTGTCACGACCGATTTTATACCACCCCAAACGCTCCCCAAGAAACTACCGCCTTCGTTTTCGGGCGCTGCTGCCATTTTCTGTTCAGCACTCTCGGTGGGGGTCGACTGAGCCATCTCGTCGTCCGGGCGCGATTCGATCATGCCGGGCGGCGTGGTCAGATCAGGTGCAGGAGAAGGGGCTGCAGTGCCGGGCATGCCCGGCACATCGGTTTCGGGCGCCATCGGCGCTGCCGTTTGTGCAGGCGGTGTCGGTTTTTTCGGCGGCGTTAAATCTGCGAGGGCGGGGGACGGTTGCACCATCACCGGCTTTTGTTCAGCGATACGTGCGCGGGGTTTGGTCAGGGCTTGCTTTCCCTTGTCGGTGACGCGGGGCGCTGTGTTGGCTGCTGCGGTGCGTTTCGCCAAAAGCTCGTGCGCAATCCGAAAATGACCAAGATCAACGGCAACATCGGCGGGCGTCATGCCGTCGGCGTTTTTGGCACCCAAGTCCGCACCCGCGGCAATCGCCGCTTCGACCGCCTGCATGTCGTTCAACTCGACCGCCTGAAACAGCGCGGCATCCGGGCTTTGCGCGATGGTATGGCGTGGGGCCACGAGCAACATAAAGGCAAGCAACACGGCACACGTAAATCGCCATGCGTGCCTTGCATGGCGCGTGTGAGATTGCGTGAGGGAGGTCTCGCTCATCCGCACGTGATCCGCTATCCTGTCTTCAATGGCCATTTGCCTGATAACGACTTGAAAAACATGGCATTCCAATGGCCGATCCCAGATGTTGCCTCGTAGAATCGATTCTTATGCCATAGTACACTGAATTTTAACTTTTAAACACGGCGAAGCGGGTAAAAAGCACTCTATTTCGTGTTCGCTTTTGCTTAGGTTTCAAACATATAGGGTCGGCTACCATCCCTAGCGTCAAAACAGCAAGCCTTCAGGGAGAAGAGACAGATGGATTATCGGAGAATGGGGAGCAGCGGACTTACGGTTTCAGCGCTTTGCCTCGGCACCATGATGTTCGGCGGCCGCACGTCGGAAAAGGATTCCGTTAAGATTATCAACCATGCACGTGGTGCCGGAATCAATTTTATCGACACCGCCGACGCTTACAACGAAGGCGAATCGGAACGCGTCACCGGGAAGGCGATCAAAAAGGATCGCGACGACTGGGTTTTGGCGACCAAGGTTTGCAATCCCATGGGCAAAAGCCCGAACCGGCGTGGGCTTGGGGCTAAATGGTTGGCCCAGGCGTGCGATGAAAGCTTGGCGCGGCTCGGCTCCGACTACATCGATGTGTATTACTTCCACAAAGACGACATCAACACGCCTTTGGAGGAATCCTTAGGCGCCGTGTCGCGCCTGATTGAGGCCGGTAAAATCCGCTACTACGGCATCTCCAACTATTTCGGCTGGCGTACATCGCTGTTGTGCTCGACCGCCGAAGCTATGGGCGTGCCACTGCCTGTCGCCTGCCAACCGTATTACAACGCCATGACCCGTGAAGTAGAGCGCGACGTGCTGCCGGCGTGTGATCACTTCGGCTTAGGCGTCGTGCCGTATAGCCCGCTCGCACGCGGCGTGCTAACGGCAAAGTACGAGCCTGGCGCAGCCCCCGCAAAAGGCACCCGCGCCGGTGTCGCGGATAAGCGCATGATGGACACCGAATGGCGTCCGGAAAGCTTGAAGCTCGCGCAGAAAGTCAAAAAGCATGCCGAGAAAAAAGGTATAACCGCCGCCGATTGGGCGGTGAACTGGGTGCTCGCCAACCCGATTATTACATCGGTGCTGGCAGGCCCACGCACCTTGGCGCAATGGAAGGGCTACCTTGGCGCGCTCGACCACATCCATGAATGGTCTGAAGAGGACGAAGCATTTTGGAACAATCTGGTCTCGTCTGGCCACTCGTCGACCGCCGGCTACAACGATCCACAGTATCCGATCACCGGGCGTCCGGTGGACTGAACGGGACCTTACTCCGCTGCCAGCGGGGCCGCATCGGCAAGCCAGGTTTCCATATCGGCGCGGGCGCGCTCGGACAGGGCAACCTTGCGGTCGCGGCCGCGTGGGCGTTGGTTCTTCGGTAGGTGATCCGTGTCGAGCGGCGGGAATAGGCCGAAATTGGCGTTCATCGGCTGGAATGTATCGGCCTCGGCCCCACCCGTGACGTGGTTCAAGATTGCGCCTATCGATGTCGTCAACGGTGGCACGGATGGCGCGTGGCCCAGCCGTTCGGCCGCTGCAAACCGTCCGGTCATTAAGCCGACCGCGGCACTTTCGACGTAGCCTTCACACCCGGTGATCTGGCCGGCAAAACGGAGCCGCGGCATCGCTTTGAGGCGCAGCGTGCCGTCCAAAAGCTTGGGTGAATTGATGAACGTGTTGCGATGGATGCCGCCCAGGCGGGCGAATTCGGCGTTCTCAAGCCCTGGGATCATGCGAAAGACACGCTTTTGCTCGCCATACGCCAGCTTGGTTTGGAAGCCGACCATGTTGAAAAGTGTACCAAGCTTGTTGTCTTGGCGCAGTTGCACGATAGCATGCGGTTTCACCGTCGGATGGTTCGGGTCGGTCAGGCCGACCGGCTTCATCGGGCCGAACGTCAGCGTGCGGCGCCCGCGCTCGGCCATCACTTCGATGGGTAGGCAGCCTTCGAAATACGGCGTGTCTTGTTCCCACTCTTTGAACTGGGTTTTATCGCCTTCTAACAGCGCATCGATGAATGCATCGTATTCCTGCCCCGACATCGGGCAGTTGATATAGTCTTTGCCGTCGCCTTTATCGTAGCGGGACTGGAACCACGCGACGTCGAAGTTGATGCTTTCTTTGTAAACAATCGGCGCAATCGCATCGAAGAAGGCCAAATGGTCTTCGCCGCTGAGCTCGCGCACCGCAGCGGTGAGACCGGGCGACGTCAGCGGACCGGTGGCGATGATCACACTCGACCAATCTTCTGGGGGCAGGCCAGGGACTTCACTGCGTTCAATGGTGATCAGCGGATGAGATTCCAGCGACGCCGTGACGTCGGCGGAAAATGCGTCCCGGTCGACGGCAAGCGCGGAGCCTGCCGGTACTTTATGCGTATCGGCAGCGCGCATGATGATCGAGCCTAAACGCCGCATTTCGGCATGCATCAGGCCGACCGCATTGGTCTCGAAATCATCGGAGCGGAACGAGTTCGAGCAGACGAGTTCCGCCATGCCGTCGGTGTTGTGGGCATCGGTGCCGCGTTCGGGCCGCATTTCGTGCAAGATCACTGGCACGCCGGCGGATGCCAGCTGCCAAGATGCTTCAGACCCGGCCAAACCGCCGCCGATGACGTGTACCGGTTCAATATTCTTAGCAATGCTCATTTTGTCTCAGTTAACCGCTGTTTAAGGGTGTTTGATCACACTGTATAGGGTAGTGACCGTGAACACTGACTGCAATGTTCGTTGTTGATATCGGTGTGCGTTGAACGACGAAATATTAGCGTATTAATTTTGCGTTTGAGCGGAGACCCACATGTCAGGGCCGGACAAAAAAGACGATAATGATGGTTGGCAAAAGCTGACGCAGCAGGAACTCGACGTCATCTTGGGTAAGCATGCGGAATTTGTGAAGGGTACGCGCGGCGGTGAGCGCGCCAAGCTCGGCATGATGGACGCGTCTTATTTAGATTTTAGCGGACGAGATATGTCGCGCGCGGATTTGGTCGGTGCGATGCTTTGCCATTGTGAAATGGAAGAAACAAAACTCACAGAGGCCAACTTATTTGCCTGCGATTTGCGCGGCGCCGTTATGGTGCGGGCGAACTTTGATCGTGCTGACCTGCGGGGGGCATGTATGGCTGGTGCCAACATGACGTTGGCCTCGTTCATTGATTGCGATATGCGCGATGGCGTGTTGCTGCGCTCCGGTGAAAAGGGGGAGCTCACCCAGCTCAGTCGCAACGATCTGACGGCGGGGATGGAAAAAGCCAAAGTGCGCGGCGCGAATATGAGCGGTGCCAAAGTATCCGACAGCGTCATCGTGCAAACCGATTTGACCGACTGCAATTTGAAGAACGCAAAATTTGTGCGCGCGAATTTGTCGTTGTCGAATCTGACCGGCTGCAATCTTGAAGGCACGGACTTTACCGATGCCAACCTGTCCGGCGCGATCTTTCATGGCGCCGTGTTCAACGGGACGACCTTGGACGGCGCCGACCTGTCGGGGGCGGACTTGATCGGCGCGATGTTTGATAACGTTGACTTTTCTAAAGTCGATATGTCGGACGCGAAAATCGCGAAGTCTTTAGAAGCTGTCGATATTTCGTTGAAAGACGTGATTGCGGCGCATGCTGCTTGGGTGAAGACGAGCGGCAAAGATGGCAAGCGTGCGGTGATGTCGCGGATGGATTTGTCGAACAAAAACCTCAGCGGCTGTAATTTGTCGGCAGCCGATTTTTCGTTGGCGACGATGAAGGGCGCGGACCTGACTAAAGCCGAATGCTTGATGGCCGACTTTTCCTATTGCGACCTGCGCGGCGCGACGTTTGCGCGCGCCGACCTGCGTGGTGCTAAGTTCTCGCGGGCGAATTTGTCGGGGGCCAATATGGTCGCGATCGATCTCAGCGACGTCATGGTATCGACCCGTGCCGGCGGTGGGGCGTGGCGGGCCAATATGGATAACGCTAAGTTCAAAGGCACGCTGTTGAACGGGGCAAACCTGCGCAATTGCGATTTTACCAAGTGCGATTTTTCCGAAGCCGATTTGCGCAACGCCGATTTTCGGGGCTCACTTTTAACCGATGCGGTGTTCACCGACGCCGACATGCGCGGCACGAATTTTGAAAATACCGACAAACGCGGCGCCGTCGGACTCCCCAAAGATGATGACGAGGACGACGATTGGAAACCGGATATACCGACCCCCTAGTCCGGTGTTGTGCTTCAAAAATCTATGGGTTCATTTGACCGTCAACGCGAAACTGTGAAACAATTTCTCCAATCATTGATTGTAGGAGAGATCACATGCATCTCATTTTGCAAGCGGCTGCGGCGTGCGTCGTCGCCCTTGGTCTGTCGCAGACGGCACATGCGGCACCACAATTGTTGGGTGTCGTCGCCACGGTGGCCCCATTGAAACTTGAATGTGACGACGGCCTGTGTCGTGCGGACGTGAGCACGTTTTGCATGCAGTCCGAACGCGAAACCCCAGCTCGCCACCAAGGCTATAGTGCTCATAATCCGGACGTGTTTCGCGTTGTTGCGCGCACCACTGACGGCGACCTTGTCCGGGTCGCGCTTCAGGATGCACAATTTCGAGCGGAGCGTGGCTACACCGCCACCCGCGTGGAGATTCAAACTGAATGGTTGGCGGCGCAGGACCTGACGCCGATCGGGCTTGAAGCCGACAAAGGCGGCATCTTGGTGCCGACGCCGCTGATCGGTGATGCGAATCCGATTAAACCCGGCGAGGTCGAATATGCCATGACCTCGCTGCAGCCGGTCGCGGATAAAATCTTCAAAAAACATGGGTACGGCTATGAAGCCGTGCAAATCGTCAACCGCGTGCTGAACGAAACACCGGCGCGCGGACGTCTGGCAAAAAATGACCGCGAAAATCTGTGGCAAAACACGTTCGGCGAAACCGCGCGGGAATCCGTCGGCGCCGCTATGCATCGGGCAGCAGATGTGGTCGGTTATTGTCAGGTTCGCACCAAACAAGGTCGGTTTTTCAGTGTGCGCCGCTGTCTTGAGCAGCGTTTGGACGGTATGTTGATGGATATTAATTCCGATTATTGGAAGGCCGTCCAGCCGGGGGCTTAAACCAAATTAAAATGTTCATGAAATTCACTTGTGAACATTTTGTCCGTGAATACATCGGCGTAGCGGCCTAAAATTCGCGCATGACAAATGTACTTGATAACGTCGACGCGCTCGCGGCCATGGTTCCCGATGGGGCCATGCTTGCTTTGCCGCCGGAATACAGTTTTGTGCCGATGGCGCTTGTGCGCGCTCTGATCCGGCGCCGTGTCAAAGACCTCAACATTCTGACGGTGCCGATCAACGGTCTGGCCGCAGACATGCTGATCGGGGCGGGGTGCGTGGCATCCGTTGAATGTGCGGCGGTTTCGCTTGGCGAAGCGGGGTTGGCACCTAGGTTCTCAGCCGCCGTCGAAGCCGGGACGATCAAAATCAAAGACAGCACGTGTCCGGCCATCCACACCGCCTTGCAGGCGAGCGAGAAGGGCGTGCCGTTCATGCCCTTAGGCGGTTTGATCGGCTCTGACATTTTGAACAACCGTGACGACTGGAAAGTCGTCGACGATCCCTTGGGGCAAGGACATGGGCGTATTGTGTTGATCCCGGCGATTCAGCCCGATGTTGCGATCATCCACAGCCCATTGGCCGACCGGGACGGCAACGTGTGGATCGGACGCCGGCGCGAACTCGCAACGATAGCGCATGCGGCAAAGACCTTGCTGGTCACCGTCGAAGCATTCCAAGACGAAAGCTTGTTGGCGAACGAGGCCAGTGCCGCTGCGACGTTGCCCGGGTTTTACGTCAGCGCGATTACGGAGGCGAAGATGGGCGCCAAGCCTTTGGGTCTGGTCGAACACTATCCTGCGGATACCGACGAGATCGCAGCCTATGCCCGTGCTGCACGGACGGAGGCCGGCTTCGATGCGTATATCCTGCGCACCGTATTCGGGGCGCAGGCGGCCGCCGAATGACCTATTCCCGAGATGAATTTTTGATCACCGCCATCGCGCGTCTGCTCGAAGGCGATGACGTGCGCCATGTTGCCGTCGGTGCCGCGTCACCTATTCCTGGCGCCGCCGCGTTGCTGGTACGGAATCTCAAAGGTGGCTCGCCCAGGGTCGCGTTGATCCACGGCAAGGTGACAAACCCGTTCACGGATGGCGGGCGCGAAATTTTCGACGCAGCCGGGCAGGGGCGGATCGACGTGTTTTTCTTAGGCGGCGTGCAGATCGACGGCGAGGCGAATTTGAACTTGGTCGGCACGGGGACATATCCGAACGTCGACAAGCGGTTCCCAGGCTCGTTCGGCTCGGCGTATATGTATTTCACGGTGCCAAAAGTGATCTTGTTCCGTCCCGAACACACACGGCGCGTCTTCGTACCCAAAGTCGATTTTATCAGCGCGCCCGGCGTCAGCGATCCGGACGTCGAACGTCGGGGCGGACCAAAATATCTGGTGACTGAACTTTGCATCATGGCATTTGATTCGGCGCGTCGTCGGTTTCGCCTTGAAAGCGTAAGCCCCGGTCGCACCGTTGAAGAAGTTTTGGACAACACCGGTTTTGAATTCGATATCCCGGATGTGGTCGGGGAAACACCGGCACCCGAAGAAGACCGGCTGGCCTTGTTGCGTTCGACCGTGGGGCTTGAGATCGCGGATACGTATCCTGCGTTTGCACGCGATGTGCTCGGCGTGGCGGCATAATCATTCATGACCGATCAACCTAAAGGGCCGCTCGACGGCATTAAAGTGCTGGATCTGTCGCGGGTGTTGGCGGGGCCGTGGTGCGCCATGGTGCTGGGCGATCTGGGTGCCGACGTGATTAAAATCGAAAGTCCAGAAGGCGACGATCTGCGCCACTTCGGCCCCCCGTTCGAAAAGGGTGAGAGTGCCTATTTCATGGTCGCGGGACGTAACAAACGCAGCGTCATCGCCGACATGAAAACCGACGAGGGCCAAGCTTTGGTGCGCCACTTGGCCGTGCAGGCGGACATCTTGGTTGAGAACTTCCGCGAGGGGACGCTTGAAAAATTCGGGCTGGGCGCCGCGGACATCCGCAAAGAAAACCCGGGGCTGATTGTTTGTTCAATTTCAGGCTACGGACGCACCGGCGAGATGTCGGCGCGTGCCGGCTACGACTTCGTGATCCAAGCCGAAAGCGGCCTGATGTCGATCATCGGCGACGAGACCCAAGAGCCGATGAAAGTCGGCGCCGCCGTCACCGACATCGTCGCCGGCCAATACGCGACGCAAGGTGTGCTGGCGGCATTGTATCATCGTGAACGCACCGGTGAGGGCCAAGACGTGGATATCTCGTTATTGGATGGCGCGGTGACGCTGCTCGCCAATCAAGCGGCGGCGTATTTAATGACCGGAGAACGGCCGAAGCGGCTCGGCAACGATCATCCGACCGTGTGTCCGTATCGTCCATTCGAGACCGGCGACTATCCCATTGCCATTGCGATTGGGGCCAACCGGCAGTTTCGCAAATTAGCAAAAGTGTTGGGGATGCCGGATATGGCGGACGATCCGCGCTTCGCCACCAACCCGAGCCGGGTCGAAAATCGCGCGGCGCTCTACGATGTGCTCGAAGCGGCTTTTAAAACGCGTGGCCGCGATGAATGGCTCGCCGACCTGCATGCCGAGGGTCTGCCCGCCGGCGCACTGCGGTCCGTCGATCAGGTGATGGAAGCACCAGAGTTGGCCGAGCGGGAGATGGTCGTCGAAGTCGATCACTCGACCATCGGCCCGGTACGCATCGTCGGTTCGCCGATCAAGCTGTCAAAGTCACCAACGTCAATCCGCCTGGCGCCGCGCCCGCTGGGTGCCGACAACAATGATGCGGATTGGCGCTAGGCTGCGGGTTTTATGATTCTCGGAATCTAAGATTACGGTTATTTCACTTTTCTTTTGTGTGATTTGTAACCTATATATTTCAATCTCGTTTAAAAACGATTCTTCAAAGGATATCCATGTGGCACTTCTGAGAGAAAAGCTCGCAGATCAGGGCGCGTTCCTGTTTCGCTGGCGTAGTTATTTTCCACTCGTTTTGTTGGTGCCGGCATTGGCTGCACTGCCACAATCGGGTGCCTTAGAACACGTCTTTGGTGAACAGGCTGAAGCCGCCTGGGATATCTTTTGCGTCGCCCTCGCGTTTGTCGGCTTGGCAGTCCGCATTGCCACCGTTGGCTATGCACCGAGCGGCACGTCGGGTCGCAACACAACGGGCCAGCGGGCCGATAGCCTGAACACCAGCGGGTTTTATTCCATCGTCCGCAATCCGCTTTACCTCGGCAACATCATTACGTTTTTTGCGTTTATTCTGGCGTTTAAGATTTGGTGGCTGTCTTTATTCGCACTGCCGATTACCGTGATGTATTATGAGCGGATCATCATGGCGGAAGAGAGCTTTTTGGCCGGTAAGTTCGGCAAAGCTTATCTGAATTGGGCGTCGCAAACGCCTGCGTATATACCGAATTTTAGAACTTTCAAAAAGCCGGATTTACCGTTTTCCCTAAAAACCGTGCTGCGGCGCGAGTACCACGGCTTTTATTTGATCGTGTTCGCGTTGACGTTCATCGAAGTCCTTACCGATGTGGTCGGGGATGGAGAAAATGCCCTCGAATGGCTGCATGATGACCCGGGTTGGGTTACGTTCTTCATCGGTGGCACGGTGGTTTATGTGGTGATCCGTTTGATCCGCAAGACTACCGGTTGGCTGGTGGTGCCGGGGCGCTAGAGGTGCTCAAAGGCCCCGGAAAATGCCTGCGGCTTTCCGGAAAGTCGCAAGTCATAGATATATTATTAAATTAGCGACTTCCTGGAATCGCGATAGCGATATTCGGGACCCTTGAGTCCCCCACCGAATTCACTAACGGCGCTGCCAAAAAAGGCGTATACTTTCCAAATGGTTCAGATTGGAAATAATCAGGGGTATTCGGGCTATCGCTCGATGGTGGATTTGCTGGCGAAGCGGGATGCCGCGCCGAAGGCAACGACCCAATTGCCGCAAAAGGCCTATAAGCCGGAAGGCCGGGAAGTCTATGATACGGTCGAGATTTCCGGCGCCGGTAAGATCGTCAATCTGGCACGGGGGGATGACTTGGCCCGTGAAATTCGCGCCGAAAAAGACCCGGAAAAAGTACTTGAGATGATTGCTGCGGGTACAAGCGACATCAAGCGCATCGCGAACTTGTTCGGCGAGACCTTCAAAACCATGTTCAGCTTTTTCAGGCGCCCATTTTAAATTTACGTTGCAGCTAAAGCCCGTATTTCGCACGCAATTCATGTCGGCGATCGTGTCGGCTTTCGTATTTGCGCCGCACGCGTCTTTCGATGGTATTGATCTCGTTTGCACTGCGCTTGGCGCCGTTACGGTCTTCGTCGTCGCGCAACGACGGAGGGACGTGTATCGACGGGGTATCGCTGTTATCTTTCTGCTGCGCACGGCGCTCAAGGACGATACTAAGTGCGCGTAGATCATCGGCATCATAGACGGGCGGCGGCGATACATCCGCGGTATACCGTTGCACATAATCATTGATCACAGCCTCTGGCACCGGCGGTGCGATGGGTGGCCAATCATCGATTGTCGGCCCGCTGCAGGCGCCTAAGACCAGAAGCCCGATCAACAAGCTGATGTTGGCTCGGGGTGTGCGCGCACATTTCATACTGCTTATTTAAGGATCATTTGCGTGCAGCGAAAGAGGGCGATGGTTTTGCCGGTTTCCTCGTGCACGACTTCAGCATCCCAGACGTGGGTTGACCCGCCCAGGTGCCTGGCCGTCGCAGTGGCGCGGATGGCGCCTTCGGTGGCTGTGCCGACGTGGTTGGATTTCAACTCAATCGTGGTGAAGTTCTTGCCGCCGTCCGGCATGTGCGCGAGCGTCGCATAGCCGCACGTGGTGTCGGCCAGCGCGATCACGCTGGCGGCATGAAGATACCCGTTCGGCGCCGTGTGATGCTTTTGAATTTCCAGCCGCGCCACCAATTTCTTTTCAGCCACCTCGACCGGTTGTACGCCCATGAATCCGGGCAACGAGCCGTCTGCGCGTTTTTTGAGCCAGTCGACGGTGACGTGCGGGTGGGGGAAAGTGGTCATGTGTCGCTCCAATTTTGGTAAGGCGGGGAGGTTCCGGAAAGCCTGCAAGGCTTATCCCGGGCCTCCCCTAAGATGCCTTTTTCTTTTTCCGTTTCGCCCCAACGTAGGGGGCCAGATAATGCCCGGTGAAGCTTTCCTTCACTTGCGCGACTTCTTCCGGTGTGCCGGCGGCGACGATGTAGCCGCCTTTGATACCGCCTTCGGGGCCCAGGTCGATCAGGTAGTCGGCGGTTTTGATGACTTCCAGGTTGTGTTCGATGACGATCACGGTGTTACCGTTTTCGACCAGTGCCTGCAGCACCTCAAGCAGCTTACGCACGTCGTCGAAGTGCAGGCCCGTGGTCGGCTCGTCCAGAATATATACCGTCTTGCCGGTCGCGCGGCGGGACAGTTCTTTGGCCAGTTTCACGCGCTGCGCTTCGCCACCGGACAACGTCGTCGCCTGTTGGCCCAAGTGGATGTAACCGAGGCCGACGCGCTGCAACGTTACCATTTTATCGCGGATCGTCGGCACGGCCTTAAAGAAATCAGCGGCTTCGTCGACAGTTAGGTCCAATACTTCGGCAATGGATTTGCCGCGGAATTTGATTTCCAAGGTTTCCCGGTTATAGCGGGCTCCTTTGCAGACGTCGCATTCGACATAAACATCCGGCAGGAAGTGCATTTCGATCTTGATCACGCCGTCGCCTTGGCAGGCTTCGCAGCGACCGCCTTTGACGTTGAACGAGAACCGGCCCGGTTTGTAACCGCGGGTTTTGGCCTCGGGCAGGTTGGCGAACCAATCGCGGATCGGCGTAAACGCACCGGTGTAGGTCGCCGGATTTGAGCGCGGCGTGCGGCCGATCGGGCTTTGGTCGATGTCGACCACTTTGTCGATGAACTCGATGCCTTCAAGTTTATTGAACGGGCCCGGTAGTTCGCGCGTATTCATCAGGCGCCGTGCGAGAGCTTTGTATAATGTTTCGATAATCAATGACGACTTGCCGCCGCCCGAGACCCCGGTCACGCAGGTCAACGTGCCCAACGGCAGCGACATATCGACGGATTGCAGGTTGTTAGCCGTGGCGCCGGTCAGCTTTAGGATCTGACCTTTTTTGCCAGGGCGGCGCTTAGCGGGAATTGGGATCGACTCTTTGCCCGACAAATAACGCCCGGTCAGGCTATTGTCGTCGGCGATGATCTCAGCCGCAGTGCCGGCAGCAATGACGCGGCCGCCGTGGATGCCGGCGCGGGGGCCCATGTCGATCACATAGTCGGCGGCCCGGATCGCATCTTCGTCGTGTTCGACGACGATTACCGTGTTGCCGATGTCGCGGAGCCGCTCCAAGGTTTTCAACAAACGATCATTGTCGCGTTGATGAAGACCGATGGATGGTTCGTCCAATACATACAACACGCCGGTCAGGCCCGAGCCGATCTGCGAAGCCAAACGGATACGCTGGCTCTCACCACCGGACAGCGTGCCCGACGCCCGCGATAAGGTCAGGTATTCCAGGCCCACATCGCGCAGGAAATGTAGCCGGTCATTGATTTCGCGCAGGATCCGCCGGGCGATTTCGTTTTGCTTGGTGGTGAGCAACTTATCTAGACCGGCAAACCAATCGCTGGCTTCATCAATCGAAAGCTCGGTGACGTCAGAGATATCTTTGCCGTCGATCCGAACCGCTAAGGCTTCGGGTTTCAGTCGTTTGCCGCCGCAGGTCTCGCACGGCGCGATGGTCTGATAGCGTTGTAATTCGTCTCGCACCCAGTTGCTGTCGGTTTCCCGCCAGCGACGCTCCATGTTGGGTACGACGCCTTCGAACGGTTTGACGATTTCATACGATTTGCCGCCGTCCTTGTACCGCATCGAAATGTCTTCGTTGCCGGACCCGAACAGGATCACGTCGCGGATCTTTTTCGGCAGTTTCGACCAAGGTGTGTCGAGGTTAAAGCCGAAGTGCAAGGCGAGGCTCTCTAAGGTTTGCACATAGTATTTGGAGCTTGAGCCGGCCCACGGCGCAATGGCGCCGCCGGCCAACGTCTTGCTGGCATCGGGCACCACCAACTCGGCATCAAAAAACATTTCCGTACCCAAGCCGTCGCACGCCGGGCAAGCGCCGAAAGGGTTGTTGAATGAAAACAGCCGTGGCTCGATCTCGTCGATGGTGAAGCCGGAAACCGGGCAGGCGAACTTGGCGGAAAACACCGTTCGACCCTCGGGCACGTGATCTTTGATGCCGCCTTTTTTGCCTTTGGCCGGGGCGGCGGGCATGGCGTTGGCATCGTCCACATAGGCAATACCGTCGGCGAGGCCGAGTGCCGTTTCAATACTGTCGGCCAAGCGGGCTTCAATGCCTTCGCGTACCACCAAGCGATCGACGACGATTTCGATGTCATGTTTAAATTTCTTGTCGAGGTCGGGGGCGTCTTCAAGCTCGAACATCTCGCCATCGATGCGGACGCGCTGAAAGCCGCGCCGAGCGTAATCCTGCAGTTCTTTTTTGTATTCACCTTTGCGACCCCGCACCACGGGTGCCAGCAGATATAGCCGTGTGTCTTCGTCCATGGCCATGACCCGGTCGACCATCTGGCTAACGGTCTGCGCTTCAATCGGCAGGCCGGTGACGGGCGAATAGGGAATGCCGACTCGGGCGAACATCAGCCGCATATAGTCGTAAATCTCGGTCACCGTGCCGACAGTCGAGCGCGGGTTACGCGACGTGGTTTTCTGTTCGATGGAAATTGCCGGCGACAGGCCTTCGATGCTGTCCACATCGGGCTTTTGCATCAGTTCCAAAAACTGCCGCGCGTAGGCCGACAGGCTTTCCACATAGCGCCGTTGACCTTCAGCATAGATCGTATCGAACGCTAATGACGACTTGCCCGAACCCGATAGTCCGGTGATCACCGTCAGGCTATGGCGGGGGATGTCGACGTCAACGCTTTGCAAGTTGTGTTCGCGTGCGCCGCGAACGCTGATCGTGTCCATGCCGGGTCGTGTCCAGGATTTAAAGCCAAAATGTGCGCACCCCGAAAGGCACGCTGCCTATCGGTATATGGGATTGGGCGCGCCGTAAAGAAGGGGATGCGGCGTAACTGTTGAGAAAATGCTGCTTAGGCGTCTGCGCCCAAGGATTCCGTGATTTCACGCGCGTAGACTTCGTCGTCCGTGTCTGCGTCACAGCCGCGTTTGATCGCCTGAGACACATTGATCAACAATTTCACATCTTTACGGCTCGGCTTGTTGCCGGCGGCTTCGAGCCGTGCCGAGACGGTTAGCAGCGAGGTGCAAAGTTTCCGCACATGGCCGAACGCAGTTTGCACAAGTCGTTCGTCGATTTCGCGTGCAAGAACCTTCAGCTGTTTGATGAGTATGATCGCCTTGTCGGTATCATTGGCCGAGAGCGCTTTGTCGATTTTGTCTGCGACCCATGTCACGCCGACGATATCACGTTGCAGTTTGCGTTCATTTAGCTCGGCTGTCGCTTCTTTCACATGGGACATCATGACGTCGCGGGGCATCCCGTCGGCGATGAGGCGCACCGGGTTCGGCACCACTAAATGCGGGGTGGCGTTATTGCCTGATTTGGGGGATTGATGGCGATCCGGTCCGACATATGTGGCGGTGATGACAAACGGTTTACGGGCGCGGAGAAAATATTCAAGACGTTTGCGCAGGACACTTAATTCGAGCGGCTTCAACATCAAGCCGTCACAGCCGGCGTTGACGGCGGCCTTAATGCTTTGGTGATCCGTATCTCCGGCCATGCCGAGCGCAATGGGAAACGGGTTCGGGCCGATTTTGTTGCATCGCATATCACAGATTAGACTGCTCATGGCGCCTGTGCCGCTGCCGTTGTTTACGTCGAATATGGTCAAATCGGTATCGCCGGTGGCAATCGCTTCTCGGACACGATCAGGGCGGTTGGTATCAATGATTTCGGCGAACCCGACATCACGCATCATGCCCCGAATGGCGGAGCGGATATCATGATCCGGTTCGTAGAGGACGACTCTGACGTCGCGAATATTTTTCATCTTGCTCGCCTTGATTTGTTTCGATAACGAAATGGTATGCCAAAATGAGAATGCCACCTGTGATGGAGATCACTTTTTTTGAATAAGATGTGAGAAAAATTCCAGAGCTATCGCATAACGTGTTTTGTATGGGGCGTTGACAGGCCGTTGCTCATGACGAGACTGCGCTGAAACGCCATGATCTGGACCATAGGAGAACCTTATATGAGCGAAAATTTGGATGTCGAATTCGAAAATGCTGACATCGTCCTCGCCGATGCCCTTGTGGCATTCCAGGAAAAGGGTGTCCGTCAGTATGTTTACGGTATGGCGTTGCTGGAAATCGGGGTCGCGGCGCTGGTCAAGCTCGAAGAGGGAGATGACGCGATTCTGGATGTGGCGCGGGAGTTTATTGAAAAAGCCCGCGGTTTTCAGGACAACGCATTTCCGCTACCGCGCCAGCAATAATCGTTGCGATGCGCACAACTGTGCGTAAAAAGATCAATCACGGATGATTCGGCGCGCAAATCGACTCCACTCACCTTGGGGCAGCCGTTATAGTGCTGCCTCAAGGCATTCAACGACATTTCATTTATAGGCGGCTATCGGGGGATTTATGGCAGGTTCGGTCAACAAAGTTATTCTCGTCGGCAATCTCGGGCGCGATCCAGAGATACGATTTACCCAGTCCGGCCAAAAACTCGCCAACATGAGCGTGGCGACGTCAGAGCAATGGCGCGATAAGCAAAGCGGTGAGAAGCGGGAAAAAACCGAATGGCATCGGGTTGTGGTGTTCGACGAACGGCTCGCTGACATCGTTGAGAAATACGTCAAAAAAGGTTCCAAAGTGTACCTCGAAGGCAGCCTGCAAACCCGAAAATGGACCGGTAACGACGGTGTCGAGAAATACACCACCGAAGTTGTGCTACAACGTTTCTCTGGCGTTCTCACCATGCTGGATTCGCCCGGTGGTGGCAGTGGTGGCGGCGGTAACTACGGTGGCGGCGACAGTGGGCCGAACTGGGATGGCCCGGATGAGGGTGGCTCAGGCGGCAGCTCTGGTGGCGGTAAGGCCCCAGGCGGTGATCTGGACGACGAAATCCCGTTCTAAGTTGTTCTTAGTCGACGTCCGCCCGTGACGTTTAACTGAACAGTTAAAATCAGCGGCCCCTGGGCGCCTGCCTTGGGGCCGTTAGTGTGGTGGGCAGCATGCGCCGAAACGTTTTCATTCTCGCGATGTGCCAGGCTTTGGCGATGTCCGGCAATTCCATGCTTTTGGCTGTCAGCGCTTTGGCTGGGCTTATTATTGCGCCTGATCCGTCGTTATCGACGGTGCCGCTCGCCTGCCAATTTGCCGCCACCACGTTTTCGACGATTCCGGCATCTTTGTTTATGGCGCGGGTCGGGCGACGGGTTGGTTTTACGATAGGCCAAATCATAGGTGCGACGGGCGGCGGTATCGCAGCGTATGCAGTCCAGTCCGGCTCGTTTGGGCTGTTTATCTTCGGCTCGATATTGCTTGGTATCAATAACGCATTTGCGCAGTATTATCGGTTCGCCGCCGCCGACACAGCGACCGAGGATTTTCGGTCCCGTGCGATCTCATATGTGCTGGCAGGCGGCATTATTGCGGCGTTTCTGGGGCCACAACTCGCGAAATGGACAGCCGCGCTGTCGCCGGTGATGTTTTCCGCCAGCTATGCGGCGATCATTGGGCTCAGCTTGGTTTCCATCACTTTGCTGCAATTTACCCGCATCCCGCTGCCACCTAAGCCGGAACTGGGCGGCGGCGGCCGCCCGATCATGCAGATTATGGCGCAGCCGGTATATCTGGTCGCGGTGCTGTCCGGCAGCCTCGGGTATGGCGTGATGAACATGCTGATGACCTCGACCCCGCTGGCGATGACGTTTTGCGGCTTTGAATTCAACGATGCGGCGACCGTGATCCAATGGCACATCGTCGGCATGTTCTTACCGAGCTTCTTCACTGGCAATCTTATTAAGCGTTTTGGCGTTATCAATATCATTGCCGTCGGTGCCGCGTTGCAGGCGATGGCCATCGTCATCGGCTTATCTGGTAGCGAATTCGGCCACTTTACCGCCGGACTGATTGCGCTCGGGCTCGGGTGGAACTTTATGTTCATCGGTGGCACCACGTTGCTGACCGAGGCCTACACCCCTGAAGAGCGCGCCAAGACCCAAGCCGCCAACGATTTTACGGTGTTTTCCGTGGTTGCGATCACCGCATTTTCGTCCGGCCTGTTGCATGAAAACCTGGGTTGGACCTCGATCAACCTGATTTCGGCGCTGCCGGTTTCGTTGGTTTTCGTGGTCGCGATCTGGTTCGGTCTACGCCGCCAATTGCGCGCGACATAAGGTGTCTCTCAGGCGTTCATTTCACGGTATCCGAACGTGCCGCTAAATTGGCCGCCGTGGTTGTTTGCCATGCCGCAAAATGCTATAAATAAAAGGTTCAGTCTCGGGGCTGCACAGGCCCTATGCAGACCTTTAATATTACTTTCCAAACAACTGATAATGAAGCGAATTTTTTGTTTTGACCGATACTCCTGAAGCGCCACCACCTGCGACTCCGCCAGCGAACCCACCCGGGAGCCCCCACGACGACGTGTCGCCGGTTTCCATTATCGACGAAATGCGCACTTCGTATCTTGATTACGCGATGAGCGTGATCGTCAGTCGTGCGCTGCCGGATGTCCGTGACGGCCTTAAACCGGTGCATCGGCGAATCCTGTACGCGATGAAGGAAAACGGCTACGAAGCCGGCAAGCCGTACCGTAAATCAGCGCGTATCGTCGGTGACGTGATGGGTAAATATCACCCGCACGGTGACCAGGCGATTTATGACGCGATGGTGCGGATGGCGCAGGGCTTCTCGATGCGCTTACCTTTGATCGACGGGCAGGGCAACTTCGGTTCGATGGACGGCGATCGCGCGGCTGCCATGCGTTACACCGAAGCCCGCCTGGCACGCTCGGCGCACGAATTGCTTGAAGATATCGACAAGGAAACCGTCGATTTCCAGCCCAACTATGACGAAACCGTGGTCGAGCCTAAAGTGCTGCCCGCAGGGTATCCGAACCTTTTGGTTAACGGCGCCGGCGGCATTGCGGTCGGCATGGCGACCAACATTCCGCCGCATAACCTGGGCGAAGTCATCGACGCGTGCTGCGCCTACGTGGAAAATCCCGAGATCACGATCGACGAGATCATTGAAAAGTACGTACCCGGCCCGGATTTTCCGACCGGTGGCCTGATCATGGGCAAAAACGGTATCCAGTCGGCGTATCGCACCGGGCGCGGCTCGGTCCTGATGCGGGGCCGCACAACGTTTGAAGACCTCGCCAAGGGCCGCAAGGCGATCATTGTCCATGAAGTGCCGTATCAGGTGAACAAAGCACGGATGGTGGAAATCATTGCTGAAGGCGTGCGCGATAAGCGGATCGAAGGCATTTCCGATCTTCGCGACGAATCCGACCGCCACGGCGTGCGCGTTGTCGTCGAGATCAAGCGCGATCACGAGCCCGAAGTCGTGCTCAACCAGTTGTTCCGTTTTACGCCGCTGCAAACCAGCTTCGGCGTCAACATGCTGGCGTTGCACGAAGGCAAGCCGCAGACGATGGACCTCAGGCAGATCATTGCCGCATTCGTGGCGTTCCGCGAAGAGGTTATCCGTCGACGGACCATCTATGAACTCGGCAAGGCCCGCGATCGGGCGCACATTTTGGCCGGTTTGGCGGTTGCCGTCGCCAACATCGACGACGTGATTGCGTTGATCCGCAATGCACCGGACCCGCAAACGGCGCGTGAGCAGTTGATGTCCCGCGATTGGGAGGCCGAAAGCGTGGCCCCGATGATCGCGCTGTTGGACGAGCCTGGGCGCGGCGTCACCAACGGTACGTATCGCTTATCCGAATTGCAGGCCCGCGCGATCTTGGAATTGCGTCTGCACCGCTTGACCGGGCTTGAGCGCGATAAAATCGGCAACGATCTCCGCGAAATCAGTGATCACATCGCCGAATACCTGGAAATCCTGCGTTCTCGCGAAAAACTGATGGGGATTTTGGTCGACGAGTTGGTCGCGATCCGCGACAAATTCGCCACCGACCGCCGCACCACTCTCGAAGAAGACGCGTACGAACACGACATCGAAGATTTAATCCAGCGCGAAGACATGGTCGTCACTGTGACCAACGCCGGCTACATCAAGCGGGTGCCGATCTCGACGTACCGCGCACAGCGGCGCGGCGGTAAAGGCCGGGCCGGTATGGCGACACGGGATGAAGATTTCGTCAGTCAGGTCTATGTGGCGAACACGCACCAGCCGGTGCTGTTCTTCTCGTCGACCGGCATGGTCTATAAGATGAAGGTCTATAAGCTGCCTGTGGGCACGCCGCAGGCCCGTGGCAAGGCGTTGATCAACCTGTTGCCCCTCGACCCTGGTGAGACCATCACCACCACCATGGCGCTGCCTGAGGACGAGGAAACCTGGGCCGATCTGTTCGTGATGTTCGGCACGTCTGCCGGCAACGTGCGGCGCAACCGCTTGTCCGACTTCACCAACGTGATGTCGAACGGCAAGATCGCGATGAAACTCAATGAAGGCGACTCGCTGGTCAGGGTGCGCACATGTAGCGAAGACGACGACGTGATTTTGTCGACGCTCAAGGGCAAATGCATCCGCTTCCCGGTCACGGACGTGCGTGTGTTCTCGGGCCGCACCTCGGTTGGGGTGCGCGGTGTACGCCTGAAAAAAGACGACTGCGTGATCGCGATGTCGATCCTGGCGCATGTCGTCTTGGACACAGAAACACGGGATTCGTATTTGCAGGCCGAGCATGCATCGCGCCGTCTGCTGACCGGCGACTACACCGGTCGTGATGAAGACAAGGCGCGTGATACCGAAAACGCAACGCGCATGGAAACGCCCGAATTCCAAGCCCTGCACGACGTCGAAGAGTTTATCCTGACCGTCACCGAAGACGGCTACGGCAAGCGCTCGTCGGCGTTTGAATATCGGATTTCCGGGCGCGGCGGGCAGGGGATCACGGCGATCTCGTTGGATCGTGGCGACGGCGGAGATGCTGCACAGGTTGTCGCTTCATTCGGTGTCACCGATGCCGATCAGGTTATTTTGGTCACCAACGGCGGGCAGATCATCCGCACGCCGGTCGACCAAGTCTCGATCATCGGGCGCAGCGCGCGCGGTGTACGGCTGTTCAATGTCGGCGACGACGAGCGTGTGGTCTCGGTCTCGCGGGTCAGCGACGCCGTCGATGATGACGAGGATCTTGACGGTGAAGAGGGTGAAGACGGCGTGGTTGCCGCCGCAGTGGGTGCTGAGGGCGCGTCTGTGTCCGATGACGCCGCACCGGAGGCACCGGACGCGGAGAGCGAGGCATGAGCGGCCCCGAGCTTCGCCCCAAAATAGGCGTTTACCCTGGGACCTTTGATCCCGTCACCAATGGCCACATCGACATCATCGGTCGTGCAACGCGAATCGTTGATGAATTGGTCGTCGGTGTGGCGGTAAACATCGGCAAGGGGCCGTTGTTCTCGCTCGAGCAGCGGGTTGCGTTGCTGCAGGCTGATGTCGATAACTTAGGCGCGGAAAAGGCGGCGCGAATCCGCATCGTGCCGTTCGATAACTTGCTGATCGATTTCGTGCATCAACAGGGTGCATCGATGGTGGTGCGGGGCCTGCGCGCGGTTTCCGACTTCGAGTACGAGTTTCAGATGGCGTCTATGAACGCGCGCCTCGACAACAAGATCGAGACCGTGTTCCTGATGGCGTCGGAGCGAAATCAGTTCATCTCGTCGCGCTTCGTCAAAGAGATCGGCAGGCTCGGCGGCGATATCGGGCATTTCGTCTCGGCCCACGTCAAAACCGCACTCATCAGCCGTTTTGCCGAGCTCGACGGCGAAGAATCCCCGTAACCGCACTTTTTTGGAAATCCGGCATTGACCATCGGGTATGGTCTACGTAATGTCCCGCCGTTCCCGAGCAAACGCTTATTCACGCACGGGAAACACACAAAGCGCGCTTAGCTCAGTTGGTAGAGCAACTGACTTTTAATCAGTAGGTCACAGGTTCGACCCCTGTAGCGCGTACCAATTAGATCAACGGCTTAGCGAGACATCGCTGAGCCGTTTTTCTTTTGAAGGTTGTTTTGCCAGAGACCTAGAGCAAATTGTTAGTCCAAGCTTGAACCTTATCTGAATCGACGGGGTTCAGATAAAAAAGTAGGGTCAAAATTGAGCGTGACCGACTGAGCGGGAAGAGGGCGACTCTACTGCCAACCTTATGTGGATTTTCATGAATAATCAGACGAATTTTATTAAAATCGCATATCTTTCTGGCTTGTTCGTCGCTTTTGGCGTTGCCGGAAATTATTTAAATCTTTCCTTGGTCTTCGGCATTGATCTGATTTTCGGCTCGGTTATGACGCTTTTAGCGGTGGCGACCCTCGGCATTTTGCCGGGCACCGTCATCGGCCTGCTTGTAGGGGGGTACACGTGGTTCCTGTGGGGGCACCCATACGCCATGTTGATTTTTGGCGCTGAGGCACTGATTGTCGGATTGATATATCGACGCACGGGTAACTTGGCGTTATCGGACGGCATTTATTGGGTCGTCTTGGGCGTGCCGTTGGTGGTCTTTTTTTATTCCCAAGTTCTCGACCTTGAGATCAATCGCGTTGCGTTTGTTGCCGCGAAACAAATGCTGAACGGTATATTTAATGCCGTCGTCGCGAGCTTAATCTTATTTTTTGCGAGTTATTCGCGGCTTCGTATGCTCTCAGGTTTTTGGTACAAAACCAGCGCGCGAAATATCCTTTTTCACGTTCTGACGTTCATTGCACTTTTGTCTGCTGCGATACCCAGTGTCATTTCAGATCACAATTTCTTACACGAGTTGGAGCGTGATACGCGTGGCAAGTTGAATAATGCGGCCATGTTGATCGAGATAAATCTGAAAAACACGCTACCATCCAGGATTGCCGCAGGCGATGATGTATCATCCGCAATTCAAAATGCGTTAAGCGAAATGGTACCCGCAGATTTCGGTGGCGGCGTGCCAGACGGCATTCAAATATCAGATGAGCGAGGTCACGTCATTGCGACACTGGGTGCGATAAAATCGATCGAAGGCAGACGAATAAATAGCAACAGCCATAACGTCATCAATGTTTGGACGCCAGATGGTGAAATGGCGAAGATGAGCCGTTGGCGGCAATCCCGGTATCTCCTAGACGCCCCAATAAACGTCTTAAATGATGTTGATTTAAATGTGCGGCTTGAACTTCAAACCACCGATGTCATTACACGGCATGATTATAATTCTCTAAAGACCCTCGCTATTCTTGTCGCGATTTTGGTGACGGCGATGTTATGCGCCCATTTCTTATCGGGTTTTCTGACCCGACCGCTCCGGAAAATTGCGAGCGAGAGTAAATTGATTTCCGAGAACATAACCGGCGACGTCGAGATTCGGATTTCGGACAGCCCACTAAGCGAATTTGATGCGTTGGTTCATTCACTCAAACATATGCGCGCAGATATCGTGAGTAAGTTTAATGATCTGCAGGCTATGAAAGACACCCTTGAAGTTAAGGTTGAAGAGAGAACCATTGAGCTGGAGAAGTTGGCGATTGTCGCGCGCCAGGTCTCAAACGCTGTTCTCATCACCGACCTTGATGGGAAAACGATGTGGGTGAACGAGGGGTTTACGCGGATCAGCGGGTTCACGCTCGATGAAATTATCAATCAAAAACCCGGCGTTTTGTTGCAAGGCCCGGAAAGTTCGCTTGAAACCATCAACGAGATGCGGATGGCCATTAAAAATCGTAAGCCGTTCTCTGTTGAAATCATCAATTATAATAAAGAAAAATCACCATATTGGATCGAAATTTCCTGCAACCCCATGTTGGATAAAAATGGCGAGATCATCGGGTTTATTGCGATTGAAGCAGACATCAGTGACAGAAAAAAAATCGAACTACAGTTATTAAAGAGTACGGCCGATCTGGAATTGCAACTCAAAGAAACAATCCAGGCTCAGCGACGCATTGAAGTGCAAACGAACGAGTTGGTTGATCTTGCCGAGCGCGAGGGCGCGGCAAGATTTAAGGCTGAAAACGCGGAGCGTGCTAAGTCCGAATTTTTGGCGTCCATGAGCCATGAAATACGAACGCCGATGACCGGTATTTTGGGTTTTGCCGATATTCTATTAAACGAAAAATTGCCATCATCCGCGCACGACAAAATCATCAAAATTAAAAACTCGGCGAAATCTCTGCTGACGATCCTCAATGACATTTTGGATCTATCGAAACTTGATGCGGGTAAGTTTGAGATCGAAAAAATAGACTTCAACCCAATGCAGGTTGCGACGGAAGTAACCGAACTTTTTTCTCAGACATGCCCGGCTGAGAAAAAACTGAACCTCGATTTTCAATCAGAGTTTTCGGATGATTTTCCGGAATTCGTTCGCTCCGATCCGACACGTTTACGCCAAGTCCTGATCAACCTGATGGGCAACGCCGTCAAGTTCACGGACGCGGGGCAGATAAAACTGACGTGTACCCTTGATGATGACACAGGGTTTCTTCGGTTCACGCTGTCTGATTCCGGGATTGGAATCGGTAAAGACGCGCAAACGCGATTATTCGACGATTTTGTTCAGGCCGATGCGTCGATCAGCCGCAAGTATCATGGAACGGGGCTTGGATTGTCGATCTGCAAACGTTTGGTTGAACTGATGGGGGGCAGAATCGGCTTGAGCAGCGAAATCGGTGCCGGAAGTACGTTTTGGTTCACCATTCCATTCGAGCCGGTTTCGGACGATTTTGTAAAAAATGAAGAAGAATTTTTTAATCCAACAAAATATCTTGATGCGCAGGCACTCGATATTTTGGTCGCCGAAGACAACGATATCAATCAGACGGTTATCAGCGCCATTCTTTCCAACTTCGGCCACAATACGACGTTTGCGAACAATGGCCTTGAGGCTTTGAATGCCGTTAAAAGAAAAGATTTCGACCTTATTTTGATGGACGTCCGTATGCCCGAAATGTCTGGGCCCGAAGCAACAATGCACATCCGCAGGCTTGAGAGCCCAAAATGCAATATCCCCATCATCGCGTTAACGGCGGATATCATGGCGGAAAACCGTCAGTCTTATTTTGAAGCGGGTATGAACGATTGCGTCGGAAAGCCGATTGATAACGATGAGCTCTCAAAGGCCATAAATAAGGCCGCTTATGAAGCTGCAGATACAGCAACGGATCAGCCAGATGTTGATGCGTCTTCGGCGCAAGATCTGACGGGGTTTGATCTAGAAGAAGTAAAATCCCGTCTGGGATTGTCCGACGAGCTGCTGGAAACATTGTTGCATAAGTTTGCAACGGACTATGGCGAGGTCGATAAAAAACTTAACGATCTGGTGGTGTCGGGTGACCTCGAAGAAACGGCCGCGCTCGCACATAGCCTTAAAGGTGTCTCAAGTACGTTAGGGATATCAGGTGTAAGCCTTTTGGCGGCAAAAATTGAGTCTGCGGCGAAAGACGGTGACGGCAAGCAAGCGGAAAAAAGCGTGAAGAACCTTCGGAGTCCACTGTCCACGGCGGTTGCACAGATATTGCCGTCATAAGATAAAGTGCGAAGCGGAAATCCAACCCAACCTCTACTCAACCCGTACCACACCCTCCGCATAAAACGCCTTGTAGGCGAAAGCGAAGGTGATGTCGTAGGGAGTGTCTTGGCCGTCTTTAGTGACGGTGACGTTGCCGACGTCGCGACCTTTGCTGATGTCGCCGCTATCGAGCGCGGAATTTTGGCCGGGGGTCCATGTCAAGGTAAGGCCTTGGTCTTGGATGGTGCCTTTGTCCCGCAGCAATGTCATCGCCCAGGCTTGGCCGTCGACAACGATCACACGCGCCATGGGGTTGATGTCGGTGGGCAAGGGGCCGTCGAAAAATGCATAAGGCTGGGTGCGGCTGTCGTAATATTCATAGGGGTTGCGGCCGTAGTCGCGGGCGTGGCGGCCGTTCGGCACCAGCACCATGCCGTCAGGTGCGCGCTGTTTGAACGCGGCAAAAGATTCCAACCGTGCCGGTAAGGTTTTAAGCTGCGTGCCGGTTAACTCGCCGATTATCGCTTCGCCAAGAAACTGCTGCCACCAGCTTTCGGTTTGCCGATCATACATTACCAAATCCGAAAACCGCAGCCGTCCGGTGGTGCCGAAGTCTAGCAGCCGACCGTCTATGCGCCGGTCAAATACGACGGCGGAATTGCACAGCGGGCAATAGGTCACGGTCACCGGCACGCCGGCGATCTCGTCGTTAACGATTTCGTGCCACATCATGATACGGAGCGGATAGGCCTTGGCGACGCCATTGATCACCAGCCCAATCACAGGCTCGGTATCCGCCAGCGTCTCGATGCGGGCGAGCGGGGCGAACGTCGGCGCGTCAATCGCCGGGATGCCGTCGCGGGGCGGCCCACCGGAAAATATTTCGGCAAAGTCGACGCTGGATGTTGCAAAATCCGTTTTCGGAAATTCCTGCACCCAGACGGTAGGAATTTCTGCCGCGTCTGCGGCCATGGGCAACAACGTACCAACCCCGATTAAAACGGCGAGCAGAAAGTGTTTCATGCGAATGTCCTCCGCCCGATATCGTATCGACGAGGGACATTCGCTCAACACACCACGCGTCACAATCGTGTGAGGGCGCATATGAGAAAATATGCTTAGCCGTGCACTGCGCTGATCGCCTGCAAAAACATCTCGCCGTATTGGTCGAGTTTCTTCGGGCCGACACCGTTGATGGCGGCCAGCGCTTGCAGGGTACTTGGGCGGTTTGCCGCCATCTCGCTGAGGGTGGCGTCGGGGAAGATCACGTAGGCCGGTACGTTGCGCTCTTTAGCGAGATGACGGCGAAGGTTTTTAAGCTCGGCGAACAAATCGTTGTCTTCGGCGTTGAGTTCGCGCGCGGGCTTTTTTGCGGATTTGGCGGCGCGACTCGTGGCGGCTTTGAGGTCCGCCTCGGTTTCTTCACGCATCGAAAACCGCTCGGCGCCCGCCAGCACGTGCTCGGCCCGTTTGGTGAGCCTAAGCCGGCCATAGTTTTCGATATCGATATACATAAACCCACCGGCCACGGCTTGGCGGATAAAGCCCTGCCAATACGGCTTGGAGTGCTGCGCGCCGGTGCCGAAATGCGGCAGCGCGTCGTGGTTACGCTCTTCGACCTTGGCGGTCTTGGTGCCGCGCACCACATCGATCAAGTGCGCCGCGCCGAACGCTTGGCCGGTCGCGATGGCGACGTTGAACAAGTCTTGGGCGGCGTCCGTCGCATCGATCACGGTCGGCGGGTACAGGCAGTTGTCGCAATTGCCGCAGGGCTGGGTGGCCTCGTCAAAGTACGACAGCAGGGTGACCCGCCGGCATTCGGTCGCCTCGCAATACGCCAGCAACGCATCCAGACGTTTGTGTTCGCGAAACTTGTGCGCTTGCTCGGCGCCGTCTTCATCGATGAAGCGGCGGCGCATGCGAATATCGTCCAGGCCATAAATCAAACTGACGTCGGCGGGCGCGCCATCGCGTCCGGCGCGGCCGATTTCCTGATAGTACGCTTCCATGCTGCTGGGCAGGTTGGTGTGAAACACATAGCGGATGTCGGGCTTATCAATACCCATGCCGAACGCAATCGTCGCCACCATGACGACGCCGTCTTCGGCCATAAAGATTTCTTGGTTCTCGCGCCGTTGCTCGGGGCCGAGGCCGGCGTGATAGGGCAGGGCGCGGATGTTATTGTGATTGAGGAATTCGCTCACTTCCTCGGTCAATCGGCGCGACAGGCAATACACGACACCGGGCTGCCCGCGTCGAGAATCGACAAAAGCCAGCAGTTGCTTTTTCCATGTGGTCTTGGGGGCGACCGCCAAATACAAGTTCGGGCGATCAAAGCCGTGCACGATGATTTTGCCGTGTCCGCTGAACAGCTTGGCCGCGATGTCGCGGCGTGTCGCTTCGTCGGCGGTCGCGGTGAACGCCGCCAGCGTCGCATCCGGGAAGCGATCTTTGAGCGCGCTGAGCTGCTCATACTCCGGGCGGAAATTGGCACCCCATTTGGAAATGCAGTGCGCCTCGTCGACGACGAACATGGCGGGTGCAAGATTCACAATCGCGGCCAACATGCGTTCGGTCATTAAGCGCTCGGGCGAGAGATACAAGATCGCGCACGCACCGCTTTGCACCGTGCGCCATGCATTGATGTTAGCGTCACGGGTTTTGCCGGAATGGATGCATTCTGCGGCCACGCCCAACGATTGCAGCGCGTTCACTTGGTCGTCCATCAACGCGACCAGCGGCGAGATCACGACGGTCAGGCGATCTAAGATAATCCCCGGCACTTGGTAGCAAAGCGATTTGCCGGACCCGGTCGGCATCACGGCGAGCACGTTGTCGCCCGCCAGCAGATGATCGATGATGTCTTGCTGGCCCAGCTTGAAGTCGGCAAAGCCGAAAACGGATTTTAAGATGTCTCTAGCTGCGGTAGGCGAGGTCAATGTGTGCTCGATATATCGTTTAAATGTGCGGGTGTGCGCCCCTTGATGCCAGACGGGGGCATCTATTCAAAGCAGTTTGCCAATAATGTTTTTCGAAACGTGCGATCACGCTTGAGGTGCCATTCGCGGCTCATGGCATCGGTGCGGGTCAGATAGCGCTCGGCATATAAAAGTTGCCACGTTCGGCCCCGAGTCGATTTTGCACCCCGGCCCGTGTTATGGGCCGCCAAGCGTTTATCCAAATCCGTGCTCCAGCCGATATAGCTGCGCACACTGGTATCAGTCCGCGCGCCTAGAACATACACAAAGCATCCCTTGGTCATGAGCCAACCAGACACTAAGGCGGGCGCATCTGCAATGAGATTAGGCGTCGACCTTAGGGGCGCTAAGCGTGCCGTTTTCTTCCAGGAGGTGGCCGACTTTGACCAAGATCAAGCAGCCTTCATCTGACCACGGTTTGTGGATACTGCCGTGCGGGCTCCGCAGCCAAGTCCCGGCGGGATAGTCACCGGCTTCGTCTTGGAAGGTGCCTTCAAGCACGAAAATTTCTTCGCCGCCCGCATGACTGTGCCGATGAAACTGCGTGCCCGGCTGCCAACGCACCAACGCCGTGCTCTCGGTTCCGTATTGATGCAACGGCAGCACCGACAAACCGTCGACCATGCCCGGGTGAAAGTCGGCGGTTTGTGTGTCGGTCCGAACCTGCGCATCGTCACCGGCTTGAAACTGCCACAGTTTTACGAAGATCGTCGTGCCTTGTTTGGTGAAGGGTTGATGGCGGCTACCGACGGGATTGCGAATGTAAGACCCGGGGCCGAAGTCGCCGAATTCGTCGGAAAACACACCTTCCAGCACAATGAATTCCTCACCGCCGCCGTGGGTGTGGGCGGGGAAATAACTGTCCGGGGCAAATTGCACCACGCTGGTGGCGCGCGCCACCTCGTCACCGACCCGGTCCAGCATCTTGCGCTGTACGCCGGAACTGGGAGAGCGTGTCCAATCCATGGCGTGGGTGTCGAGCGTCACGCGCTCGGAAAAGTCTGCATTCAATAGCATGGGTGCCTCAGAATTCCACGAAGATGCTCTTGCCCATATATTGTGTCTGTTCATAGACAACGCAACCTATAGCCCAGTTTACCGGACCGTTGTTGGTGGCGCATGGAAATATAAGGCATTCGGCAAATTTTACGGCCTGATGGCGGTTAGGTTTTCTGTATTCGATATAGCGCCTCGAATAGCCAACATGGCGATTCTCAATGCAGCTGAGCCGGTGTTGGCCAACTTGCTCCAAGATAGGATTGCCATCAAAGAAATCCATGTCGTAAACGCCCTGCAGATTGGTATGCCAGGAGTCGTCAATATGGCTGCCGGTGAAGTTGTTCAACAGGCGCTGACGGCCTTTTTCGGTGCGTAGGTCATAAACCCAAATGTGCGGCACCAGCTTAGGGATCTCCATCAGATCTAGGGTTTTGTAGTCGGGCAGCGTGTCGTCGTTGGCGTGATTAAGAACGAATGCGCCAAACTGTCGGAGTTCGCTTCTTGAGACGGTTTCGTCAATTTGATGGTATGAAATCATGATGCGGCGGCCCTCTAACGCTTGCCAGCGCCGCACTTTTTATTGCCGCGCCAAGAACGATAGAGGTAACCCTATTGGCAAATCCTGAAATCATCCTGACATTAAATTTTTATTAATTTGTCAATGCATCATTGACGTCTGGGTAGGCGTCAGCGCGTTTCGATCCGTCCAACCACGGCGACGGCGGCACTGCTGAGCCGCCTGACGATGACGATTTCACCAGATGATGCAAAACCATCGGTGACCGCTGAAATCACGACCTGATGCGTCACCAATACGGTGGGTGTCGAAAGGTCGGCGTTGCTGAGCCATGAGTTGAAGGCTGCCAACTGCTTCTCTCTATTCTCATAGCGTTGATAGAACGAATTAATCGCCGGCATTTCCATGACATCGCCCAGTGCCATCAAACGTGCTGTGTCCAGGCAGCGGCACCATTGGCTTGAATAGACATTGGCGGCGGCGATGCCGTTGGTTCGAAATAGCGCGCCGATGTGCTGAGCTTGGTCGCGGCCCTCATCGTTGAGGTTGCGCTGCGTTGTGCAGTCACGGAGTTTAAATTCACCAGGATCGCCAACACCGGGCGCTAGGGCGTGCCGTATCATCGCAAAGTGCGACCCGTCGCCAAGTTTCTGCAGAAGCGCTGCATTTTCAGACGCAAGTCCAGGGCGCGGACCCATAATGGCGAATGCCAAACATGCCAATGCCCCGAGCGTGATGATGCGTCGCCGTGATGAATCGGGTCGAGACGTCAATTTTCTTTGCACGTTGCCGAATCCCTTATTTGACGAAACTGCCTATGCAGGTGATACGGCTTGCCGGTGAAGTCGGTTTAGTTTTGTTTTGCAAAGGTGCGGAGATCAAGGTGAGACGGGCAGCACGCGCATATTGGTCGCGCGCAGTTTCCGGGCCAATACAAGAAACAGACTTTCATAAAAACGTCCTGCCAACGTCGGTTCATCGGCTAAAATCTTTTCAATTTGATCGCGTGGCAGCACCAGCATTTCCGTTATGCCGTCGGCAATTAAATTGGCGCTGGCGCCCTTGCCGTCGATGAACGACATTTCCCCGACAACCTCTCCCGGACCTAAGGGGCCGGTAAACTCTGCGGATAAATCGTCAAGGTAGGTGCGGGTGACGCGAACGTTGCCGGTTTTGATCAGCATCAACGCTTGCAAAGTATCGCCTTCGCCGATGATCACATCGCCGGAATGATATGTCCGCACGTCGCCTGCATCAATCAGTCGTGCGCATTCTTCGTTGGTCAATTTGGAAAAGGTTGAGCCCAAATACATCGACAACGTGTCCTTATTAAGCGCTGACGTCGCAATACACACGATACATCCCTGCTTGTCGCGCGGATACGAGGCATGATAAGCGAGTTATATGAAACATGTCACGTGTCTGGGGCGGCTTTGTAAAGCCTTCGCGCTCGTCGGTGTCTTAGGACTCGGCGCGTGCGCGGTCGTCAACGCGGACGCGGAGGGGATCGCCATTCGACATTCAGCAGAAAACAAAGTGCTTGTTGCGAACCAAGCCGAAGAGCACTGCGCAAAATTCAATAAGGTCGCCGTCGAGGTTCAACGCAGTCCAATTGAGTCATCGTATTTACTGCAAACTGTGGTCACCACATTCGCCTGTGTCGCTCGGCCATAAGGCTGCAAGGTCGAGGAAAACAAGCTCACTCGCCGGCGGGGGGATAATCAATGCATGACGCTGTTTTTCGGACGCTCGTCAGACAGTAATTCTTCGGCGACCTGGGCGACGCGCATCCAAAGATCACGCCCGTCGTTATCCCCCATGTCACGGAGCTGGTCGGCTTTGATAAAGGCACCGGCGGGCGCGAGTTCACCGTATTCTTGGATGAGAAGCGTCGCTGTTCTGTAGACATCTGCTGACTGAATCATGGCACACATTACCCGGAAGCTGGTTAATCCGAATCGCTTTGCAAGAGCGCTTGGCGTCTGCTCGAGGGGCTTTTGATGACGTTGCTGATGCTGACTCCAAGTCGATCATCGGTCACCACAACTTCGCCCATAGCGATCAACTGGTTATTGGCATGAAGTTCGATGTCTTCGCCGACCGTTCGGTCAAGCTCTACCACCGCGCCCCGGCCTAGCTTTAGGATCTGGCTGATCGGCATTTCTGCCGTGCCGAGTACAGCCGTTACCTCCAGCTTAACGTCGAGAACGGCTTCCATCTCGCTGACGGTGCCGTCGCTCTTGTAGCCATGATCACTTTCCTCTGACATGTGCGCATCCTATGGACCGTTTGGTTAAGGTCCGGTTAATTGTGTGCCTGTTGTTCAGGTAGTATTTAGGTATTCCTCAGGCGAATCGACAAATAATGATCAGTGTATCACGAGTGTTGTCCGCCGCTAAGCTCATCCTCGGGTGACGATTAAATGCCGCCGCCTTGGTCCAATTCGCCTGTCAGTACACGTACTTTTTTCAATAACTCGGTAAGCGCCTGCTCGGCGACCCCGTCGTCGGCGAGTTTTTCGACCGTGCTGATGAGGTAATCTCTGTTTAAACCACTTTGGCCTTGGGCGCGCATGATGATCGCCGCCGCAGCCTCGATCCCCAAGTCGCCAGCGTAATGCGGGTGGTTGGGATCGGCAATGAACGTGTATGCGTGCACCTTCGTGTGCGGCAGATCGACCGGCGTTGTCAATGGCGTGTATGCATAGCCGATAAGCTCGCGTTCATGAAGGTAATCAATAATTTGTGCGCGCTGATTAACGTCAATTCTAAAGGCGACGCCGTCGCAATGCCCCCCTTTGTCGAGGCCGAGCACAAGGCCGGGGACAGTATCCGTGCCGCGATGGTGGCGCGAGTAAATACAGGCTGCACGATGATAGCCGTGTAGCCGCGCCGGATGTTGCTCTAGATGATAAAAACCGGGACGCCACATCAACGAGCCGTAACCGAATATCCATTCGATGTCTGGGATGTCGATATTTGGGAGGCGCAGGTTCATGCGGGGCACGGTTTCATGTTTAGTTTAGAGTGATCGCGAAACATCTAATTATTCGTGTGTTCGCTGGTACTGTTTACGTTAGACTAGGCGCTCATTTGTCGCATGCCAACGTTTTGGAATTGCTTAAAATTTTATCTAAGTGATGATGGTCACAGTCAGGTGCGCGGCCGGGCATCACACTGCTAGGAATTGCGGATTTTCATTCTGCTGGGCATCTTGGGTACGGGGTACACATGAGCAATTTGGCAGAATCGGCAACGGTATGTGGCGTCGAGCCCCAGCTGGGACGAGACATCGGTGATCTCAACGGGGCAACTGCGTGAACAGAATAACGCCAGATAGTGGGTTGCTGGGCACCGCAAACGGCGTGCCTATTGGCGACCCTGTGATGATGACGCTGCAGCCGGGCCAAGATGTGGTCCTAGACGGGCCTTGGTTCCTGCGTGCGGATTTTGATCGGGAAGGGGCCGATCTGGTTATCATCGGTCCCGATGGCCAACAGATCATCGTCCGCGATTACTTCAACCAAGCCGATCCGCCCGACATACGCACCGCCGACGGTATCGTGTTGCGGGGCGAGGCGGCGACCGTGCTCGCGGGGCCACGTAACGACGGGCCGGACTTTGCGCAAGCGACTGAGATCGCCCAGGTCGAGCCCATCGGCACCGTCGAGACCATCGAAGGCGAGGTCGAAGTCACCCGCGTCGATGGCACAAAGGAAATCCTGCGGAACGGCGATCCGGTTTTCCAAGGCGATGTGATCGAGACTGCGGGTGGTGGTGCGATCGGTATCGTGTTTGCCGACGAAAGTACGTTCTCGCTCGGCGAGGGCGGTCGCATGGTCTTGGATGAAATGATCTACGACCCCGGCGCACAACAAGGCCAAGCCGCAATTTCGTTGCTGCAGGGGGCGTTTACCTTCGTCTCCGGTCAGATCGCGAAGACCGGTGTCGATGCGATGGTCATCGAAACGCCAAGCGCCACCATCGGTATCCGGGGCACCGCAGGCGGTGGTAAGGTCAACACCATTGGTCAGATCACCATCGCGTTGGCCAACGAGCGTGGCGACATCGTCGGTGAAGTGACGATCACCAACGACGGCGGCTCGCAGACCATCAACCAGGCGTTCCAGGCGTTGAGCGTCGCCAGCAGAACGTCGTCGCCGTCCGAGCCGTTCGTGATGACCGCACGTCAGTTCGGTCAGGCGTTCGGCGAAGCGATGAAGTCATTGCCGAACGCCCGCGAAGCCTTGCCGCAAGATGTGGTCGATCAAGCGACGGCGGCGTATCAGGAACAGCAACAAGTTCGCGCACAAGCCGATGCCGCTGAGCAGGAAAAAGAATCGAAACAAGCCGAGGCGGATGCCGCCGCGCAGGCCGAAGCCGCCGCACAGGCGGAAGCGGCTGCTGCAGCGGAAACGACCGAGGCCGCGCAGGCAGAAGCGGTTGCGCAAGCCGAAGCGGCGGCACAGGCAGCTGAAGCAGTCGCCGCCGCAGAAGCCGCCGTGGCGGCCGCAACGACTGAAACTGAAGTGGCGGCTGCTGAAGCCGCGGTTGAAGCCGCAGTCCAAAAAGCCGCTGCCGCGCAAGCGCAAGCTGCTGAAGCGGCTGCCGTTGCCGCAACGGCGCAGGCCGAACAATCCAGCAAAGAAGCACAAGCAGCTGAGATCGGCGCCGATGCGGCAACAAAACAAGTCGAAGCCGCCCAAGCGGCATCGCAAGCGGCTGCGATCAAAGCCGAGGTTGTCGGCAAAAGCGCTGAAGCGGCGATTGTCGACGCCGCAGATGCTGCCGGTGTCGACTCGCCCTTGAAGCAAGAAGTCGAACAACAGAAACAAGAAATACAACAAGAAGCGGACGCGGCTGCCGAGCAAGAACAACAGTCCCGTGAAATTGCCGTTCAAAAGCAGGCTGAAGCGGTTTCCAAGGCCGCCGAGACTGAAGACCTGCAGGCAGTCGCCGAAGACGCACAACAGCAGGCTCAAACCGCGCGCGCTGCGAGTCCCGCAACCGACGCTCCTGCAGCCGGCGAAGATGCAGGTGATGGGGCAGGGGATGGGGCTGGTGATGGTGTAGGCGAAGGTGCGGGGGACGGGGCAGGTGCCGGAGATGGCACTGGTGAGGGTGCAGGCAATGGGCAGGGCGAGACAACGACGCCCCCGGCGCCACCAACGGTATCGCCGCCCGCTTCAACGCCCGCCTCGCCACCGACTGTTCTCGTAAATCCGATCTCGCCGCCGCCGATCTCGCCGCCCCCGGTGGTGGCGTCCCCACCCGTTGTGGAGAAGCCAGCGGATCGCCCTACAGAGACGACCCAACCGACGGCTCCGACCGAGCCAACGTCGACCACCTATTCAGGTGAGGTTGTCGACGGCTATTTGCGCGGTGCGACGGTGTTTGTCGATGCAAACGAAGACGGCGCCTTGAGCAGCGGTGAACTCTCGACGCTGACCGATACCTTGGGCAATTTCTCACTGACCGTGCCAGCAGCGTTGTCGTCGTTTCCGATTGTCGTCACCGGCGGCGTCGACATCACCACCGGGCTGAGCTTCAACGGCGTGATGAAAGCCCCGGCGGGGTCGAAGACCGTGACACCGCTGACGACATTGATGCAGGAAATGATCGAGGCCGGGACGGCCACCGATGAAGCCGATGCGCAAGCGCAATTGGCGCAGACGTTTGGCCTCGACCTCACCGGTATTGATCTCAGAGACTTCGACCCCGTTGCCAACCAAGAAATTGAAGCGGGCCGACAAATATTGGCGGCCGGTCTCAAGGTGATCAGTACTGTCGGACAATTATCCGGCGCACTTTCCGGCAATCTCGATCTAGGTGAAAGCGCAACGTCGAACGCGGTGTTTGCCGAGTTGGCATCCAGGCTGTCGGTCTTTACGGAAACCGATCAATCAGCCTCTAATACGCTGTTCAGCAGCCTATTAACTGCGGCTGGCAATAGCCTTGCAACAACACCCGATCTGAGCACGCTGACCAGCAACATCAGCAGCATTGCCGGCCTCGTCCGCGAGACAAATAGCTCGTTTGAGGGGCTTCGTGGCGATGTAAACGGCAGCGGTTTCTTAGATTCATTGGCGCAAAATGCGTATGCTGCCATGGGGCCGGGCCGGGATGCCCTTCTGGCAGCGGGTCGTGATGGTTTTGGCGGCTTCAGCTACAATCATTCAAATGCCGCATCGTCGGCAGCGAGCACCATCACCTTTAGCGTCAATATCGTTGAGGGCACATCGGCGGCGGATGTGATTGATGGCAGTTACACGGATCCGACAACATCGGAACGCGATTTGATCGAAGGTTTTGCCGGTAACGACGTGATCAATGCCGGTGGCGGGAACGACTTGGTCTTCGGTGGCGCTGGCGACGATACGCTGAGCGGCGGCAGCGGTGATGATCTTTTGGTCGGGGGTGCGGGCACCGACGTTGCGACATTCGCCGGCAACTTGGCAGACTTTGCATTGACCGCGACGGTAGACTCAAAAGGCGGGCTCGCCGCGCTCAGCGTCGCCGGTGTAACCTCCTTAAGCGCCGGGCAGGGTACAGACACGTTATTTGAAATCGAAACGTTGGTGTTCGACGATGTCACGTTTTCATTAGCGAACTTTTCCACGGTCCCGACGGCTGACGATGACCTGCTCATCACCCAGGCCGGGGGCGGTACGTTGGACGGTGGCACAGGCAACGACATTTTTGTCGGCCAAGCCGGCAACGACACTTTTGACGGCGGTAGCGGAAGTGACACGCTTTATGGCGGCCTGGGGGTCGACTCGTATATCTTATCGACCGGCGACGATCTGATTCTTGCCGACGACGGCAACGATGAATTGATCATCGACTTCGACGACGTTGTGTTGACCGGGCTGACCCGTGATGGCGACGATATGGTGCTCAGCTTCAACGACACAACGGGAGGCACGCACACAACGACCCTTGAAGACAACTTCGCCGGTCGCACCATCGGCACCATCACTTCAATCGAAACCGGTCAAAGCGACGAGACATTAACTTTCCAGACCAACCTGAGCCTCGGCGCGAGTACGGCGGATCTGATCTTGGGCACGTCGGCCAGTGATTCTATTGTTGGCGGCTTAGGCAATGACGTGTTGCTCGGCGATGGTGGCGCCGATTATTTGTTCGGCGGTAGCGGAGATGATTCCCTGTTCGGCGGCGCGGACAGCGATACCTTGTACGGCGGTGCCGGAATCGATGAGGTTGATTACAGTCTCGACACCAGCGGTGTGACTGTCGATCTTTTGGCTGGATCTGCCACTGACGGCAGCGGCGCGACGGATGACTTATTTGAGATCGAAAATATCTCCGGCTCCCGCTTTGATGATGAACTCGCTGGCGATGAGGGCGTTAACGAAATCCGCGGTGGCGATGGGGATGACGCGATTTTCGGTGGCTTAGGCGCAGACAGCCTGTTCGGTGATGCTGGTAACGATTTTCTTGTGTTCACAGGCGAAGAAGCGACGATTAACGGCGGTGCAGGCGATGACACGGTTATTGCGGATTTGTACGGGATTTCTTTGGTCGATGGTACGCTGCCGCAAAACGATGCGAACTTCCCATCCAGCGTCAACGATGCGACCGATGTGCTACGTGAAATCGAGGGCATTCTTCTGGCGGATTCCGACAGCACTTACATGTACCTTGATGCCGCAGGCATCCTGAAAGTCACAGATTCCCGTAATACCCTCGTCGTCGAGGAAGATTTTGGGTTTGGCGAAACCCCGACGATCAAATCCATGGATGCTATAGGCACGTGGACATTGTCAGAAGCGCAAGAGACCGACGGCGTCGACGATTACAACGTCTACACCGCAACGGTCGGCGGTGAAACCGTGACGTTAAAAGTCGACACTGATATCCAACAAGCGTCGCTCTATGGCAATAGCTCTAATAATATTAACCTTGCAGATTTGGACGGCAGCAACGGCTTCTTGATCGTGGGCGAAGATGCCGGCGAGCAATTCGGTATCAGTGTCAGTGATGCCGGCGACGTCAACGGAGACGGCTTTGACGACATCATCGTCGGCGCATCGATTGCCGGGAATTCCGGGGCCGCCTATGTCATCTTCGGCAAAGCGAGTGGGTTTAGTCTTGTCGAAGATATAAATGCTGTTGCGACAGGTGATGGCACCTCTGGATTCCAATTGCTGGGTGAAAATAACGGAGATCAGGCAGGTATCGCCGTTTCCGGCGCAGGCGATGTCAACGGGGATGGGTTCGCTGACGTCATCGTCGGTGCGCAGACGGCGACCGGCACGGCTTCGAATACCGGCGCGGCCTACATCGTCTTCGGTGCTGCCAGTTTCACGAATGCCTATGCGTTAAGCGCGCTCAGTAGCAACGGCGATGGATTCACCATCGACGGCACCGTTGCAAATGAAGGCTTCGGCGCCAGCGTTGCCGCTGCCGGCGACATTGATGGGGATGGCTTTGATGACGTTATCATCGGGGCCCCAGGCAACAGTTCACAGGCGGGCCGCGCGTATATTCTCTATGGTTCGGGTGCGCTCGGCAGCGATGTCAGTGCCGCTGCGTTGGGAACGGAAATCAACGGCATCGACTCGCAAGATGATGCCGGGTATCGCGTCGACGGGGTCGGCGACATCAACGACGACGGACGTGATGATGTCTTGATTACGGCGCGGCACGCGGACGGGCTGGTAAATTCAGGTGCCAACAACGGTGAAGCTTATGTCTTGTTTGGTCAGGATGGGGGCTTGTCAGCAACGGTCACGCTTGGCGATTTACAATCGGGTGACGGTAGTCTCGGCTTTACCATCACGTCGAGCGTGGCAGGGGTCCAGCTCGGCAGCAGCGCCGGCGGTATCGGCGATATCAATGGTGACGGCTTTGCCGACTTTGCCGTCAGCGCAACGCTCGATAGTCCGGACGGGATCACCAACGCCGGGTCTGTGTTTGTGATTTACGGCAGCGGCAATAGTTTTGCGGCGACCTTGGATGTGCAGGCCTTAGACAGTGGCGATGGCAGTACAGGGTTCCGTCTCAAAGGCAGCGAAATCGCTGGTAGCATCGGCGTTGAAATCAGCGGCGCCGGTGACGTCAACGGTGACGGCTTCGATGATATGTTGATCGATAATCGTTACAGCGAACCCGTTGGGGGCACAAATACCGGTGGTGTCTATCTGGTGTTTGGTGGGAACGACAACTTTGGGTCCGACTTCACGTTGGCAGCTATGAACGGCGACGAGGGTGTTGTGCTGTATGGTGTCGACGACAACGATCAGGTCGGCCGCGCGCTATCGTCGGCGGGTGATCTCAACGGCGACGGCTTCGACGACATCTTGATCGGCGCACAGGATGCGGATGGGTTGACCAACACCGCGACCAACACCGGCGAAGCGTACGTGGTATTTGGGCGCGATTTCACATTATCGGTCGATAGCATCGGCAGCAATGGTGCCGACGTGTTGATCGGGTCTTCAGGTGACGACACTTTGACCGGGCTTGGTGGCGCCGACGTGATCCATGCCGGTGCCGGCAATGACCAGGTCATCATTACCGACAATCTGTTCAAGCACTTGGATGGCGGCGGCGGGCAGGATACTCTATTCTTGGACGGTGCCTTCAACGTTGATCTGACGGCACTGGCGAGTTCTGCCATCACCGGGTTTGAAGAAATCGACATGAATAACGGCTTGGCCAACATACTCGACATTGATTTTGCCAGTGTCCTCGACATCGGTAACGCCATCGACGCGCTGGTGGGCGAGAACAACTTGTTGGTGGTGTCACGCGACGAGTTGGACGACACCATAAACCTGATCGGTCAATGGACCCCGCGCGCCATGCAGCCGACGGAGGCGACTATCGCGGGATACACGGTCTATGATAGCGATGACTCTGAGGCCAGCGTTGCTATCCAAGGCGTGATCAACCAGAACATCGCATAGATGGCCAAAACTAAGACGACGTCGCGCAAGCGCAAAGCCCCCGCGAAAAAAAGCGCGACAACGTCGACGCAGCCTTTCGATGTGATCGCCTCGCAACATTTTGCAACGTGGTTGGCCGGGCAGGGGATTGGCTTGGCGGTGAGCACCTACCAAGCGTCAAAACTATTTCTACTCGGTTTGAATGCCGAAGGTGGCCTTTCCGTTGCCGAGCGGACTCTGGATCGTTGTATGGGGGTCACCTCTGCAGCTCGCTCGCTCTACGTCGCGTCGCGTTGGCAAATTTGGCGGTTCGAAAATGCACTCCGCGCCGGCGAGGTGAAGGACGGGTTTGATGCTGTTTTTGTACCGAAATCATCCCATGTGACGGGTGACATTGATTGCCACGAGATGGCGATTGATGGCGACGGCAGGCTGGTGTTCGTCAACACGTTGTTCAATTGCATTTCGTATCTGAGCCGGGATTACAGTTTTCATCCAGTGTGGCGACCCGATTTTATTTCCGACTACGTGCCCGAAGACCGCTGTCATTTAAACGGCCTAGCCATGGAAGACGGCAGGCCGGCCTATGTGACGGCGATTTCCAAATCGAACGAAGCCGACGGGTGGCGAAAAGAGCGCGCAGACGGCGGCGTTATCATCGACGTGCGCAGCAACGAGATCGTCTGTGACGGTTTGTCGATGCCGCATTCACCTCGCATGCACGGGCGCACATTGTGGGTTTTGGACTCCGGCACCGGATATCTCGGGCGTGTCGATCTTGATATGAAAACTTTTGAGCCGGTGACATTGTGCCCCGGCTACCTGCGCGGCATGACGATCGTTGGCAACTGTGCGGTGGTGTGTATCTCTAAGGCGCGGGACAGCGAAAACTTCGGCGACCTCGCGTTGCAGGAAAACCTTGATGCGCATAAGACCGAGGCACGTTGCGGCCTATTGGTCATTGATCTGACGTCCGGCAATATTTTGCATTGGTTGCGCATAGAAGGCGTCGTCACGGAATTGTTTGGCGTTGTAGCGCTCCAAGGTATCAAGCGGCCCAGTGCGGTCGGCTTTCAGTCCGACGACATCGCACGCACCATCAGTCTGCCGCCGGAATTGGATTAAACCATTGCGCGCGGCGGGTTACTGCTTGATCAGAATGTTTTCCACGAAGTCGAGATGATCCTGCCCCCACAAGGTGTGCTCGCCGATAATGTAAAACGGTGCGCCCATGACCCCGCTGGCAATAGCGTCATCCGTGTTGCGCTCCCACGTGGCATTCACCGATGGATTGGCGGCGACCGCGCTCAGCAGTTTGCCGTCGAGGCCACACGCATTGGCAATTTCAATAGCGGTTTCGAGATCGGAAATATCCCGTTCTTCAATCCACACAGCCCGCATAAATGCATAGCAAAGGTCTCCGACATCGGCGCCGGTTTGCTGCGCCGCGATGACAATGCCTGCAGCCAATTGGTCCGATACCGGAAAATGTGCCGGTTCAAGGTTCAAGTCTAAGCCGCGATAAGCACGCCAACGCTTCAATTCCTGCATCCGCAATGCTTTGCGCGCATCCGAGCGTTTCGCTAAGGGCAAACCGCCGGTGGCTTGAAATACACGCCCCATATTGACTGGGATATGGCGGATCGTGGCACCGTGCTTTTGAGCAATGTCGCGAAACGCCGCGTCGCCCAAAAAAGTCCATGGAGATACCAAGGTAAAATAGTAATCGACGACGGCCATGTGCGACTCCTAATTGAGGAAATAATGAGTATGACCCGCCACTTGAGTGCCGTCAAAATGTTGTAATTGTGCAACATTTTCATCCTCTTGTGGATTTTCCGTCGCTTTGTGGGCGCTCCCCATTGACAGTCATAAACAGGTTCCTAACCATTTCGTCTTATAAAGGTCACAATGACTAAGGGCTCGGCATAAGAGCCACAAAGATTCTTAGGGGAGGCGACGCCAACCAGACCAACATAAAAGGGGTCGAACGATGGAACGTACGCCACACAATGGGGACCAAGTCTTCGAAGTTTCCATTTATAACAAGGATGTAAGGTCATTGGTGAAGGACAACCAAAGCCACGCGTTCTTTGACGATCAGTGGGCCGATGAAAAAGTTCAAGACGTGGTCGCCGAGACGGCCGATCATGCCAGAAAGGTGGTTAAAGAGCGTTTCCCACCCGACGAAGGATTCGTCATCGCCTCTATCACGCCGTGTCGCATCGACTGAGCGACGTTGGGGGCGACGGTGGAGCGGCGTTAAGAAACAGCCGCCTGTTCAGCGTCCCGTAGATCTTTGCGGCGTATCTTGCCGGTCGACGTCAGGGGCAACGCGTCGACGAAAGCGATCAGCCTGGGATACTCATGCGGGCTGAGCCGTGTCTTTACGAACGCCCGGATGTCTTCTTCCAAGTCCGGACTACCGTTGTGACCCGGCATTAATTTCACAAACACTTTTATCACTTCAGTGCGGACCGCATCGGGCACGCCGATGGCGGCGGCCAATTCGACCGCGGGATGCTTGGTCAGGCAATCCTCAATTTCGCCAGGCCCGATACGATAGCCCGCCGACGTGATCACGTCGTCATCGCGCCCGACGAAGCGGAAATAACCCTCGTCATCCATCGTCCCCTGATCACCGGTCAGCAGCCAGTCGCCAAGGTACTTCGCCTTCGTGGCGGCGGCGTTGTTCCAGTATTCCAGCATCATCACCGGGTCCGGAGCTTTGATAGCAATCTGCCCGATCGTTCCGGGGGAAACCTCGTTGCCGTCCGCATCAATCACGGCGACAGTGTGACCCGGGACGGCGCGCCCCATGGAGCCCGGTTTGACCTCCATAATCTTTTGGCAGTTGGCAACCACCAGATTGCATTCGGTCTGGCCATAAAATTCATTGAAACTGACACCGAGCGCACTGCGCCCCCAATCCAAAAGCTCAACGCCCATGGGTTCGCCTGCAACGGCGACGGTGCGCAGGTTGACGCCATAGCTTGGGATGTCCGCGACCGCGCGCATCATCTTCAGGGCAGTTGGCGGCATGAACGTGTTGCGCACGTTGTAGTCAGCCATCAGACGCAGTGCTTTCTCCGGATCATATTTACGAGCCCGGTGCGCCAACACGGGCACACCATGATACCACGCCCCCATCAGGCAATTCATCAGGCCGCCGATCCATGCCCAGTCTGCCGGTGTCCACATCAGATCGCCTGGCTGCGGCATGAAGTCGTGAAAGAACTCGATCGCAGGGGTGTGTCCGATCAACGAACGGTGACCCTGTAATGCGCCCTTCGGATTGCCGGTCGTGCCCGACGTATAGATGATGTACGACGGGTCCGTCGCGGCGGTATCGACGATCTCAAATGCGTCTTTTGCTTGATCCATGGCGCGCCAAAAATCGACGCTTTTGGCACCGTCTTTGCCGTCAATCAGTAACACCAGCTCAAGGTCGGGCAATTGGTCTCGGATGGCGTTTATTTTTGCCAGATGAATGTCTTCTGTGATGATCATCTTAGCGCCGCTGTCTTTCAGACGGAAAGCCAACGCTTCCTCGCCGAACAGCGCAAACAGCGGGATTGAAATCGCCCCCATCTTCCAAGCCGCCACATGGCTGATCGCGGCCTCGACACACTGCGATAATAGAATGCCAAAGCGGTCGCCGCGTTTCAGCCCTTTGGCCTGAAGCACGTTCGCCATCTGGTTAGAAAGCTGCGCCAACTCCGCCCATGAATAGTCGCGCCGTCCACCGTCTGCTTCAGCGACGATCAACCCGGTACGCGTAGGCGTTTCCCGCGCGTGCCGATCGCAGACCTGCCAGCCCATATTGATACGTTCCGGCACATCCCAGGTGAACGCATCGCGCACGGCCTTGAACGAACCAGCTTCGGTGAGCAGGGGCATCAATATCTCCCAAACATTATGTCGTCTTTTTTTTGATTTTATCAGGTATAGCACAACCTGAGTAGTCGATAAGCGTGTGCGCATTATACCGTGGGTCAGGCTGGGTTATTTCTCTTCGCTCAACGCCATCGGGGCGAAGGCCTGTGGGATTTCGACGTTACCTTCGAACGCCAAGTACGTGCGCATGCCTTCCAGCAAGACGCCGTTATAGCCTTGTTTGATCAGCCCAAAGATAAACGATTGCGGGCTGCCGAACATGAGCTGCTGCCAGGACGGGTCCCAGTAATCGACGAAGTAGCGATCCGGCTCGCCCGGGAACGGCGCGCCGATGAAGCTTGGATATCCCTCGGTCCAGCCGGGCTTCCAATAATAACGATGGCTCATCGCCGATGTGATGTCGGCACGCGCAAACACCAACCGCTGCGCGCCGATCTTTTTGTATTTCAGTGTCGCCACCGCTTGCCCGGACAGCGGCTCGCGCCCGATGAACGGATCGACGATCAGCAGATCATAGTTTGAGTCGTGCAGCGCGAACGCAAACTGATCTTGACGCCCCCAGGCCCGGGGATTGGCGATGTAGGCGAAGTTCTTCACGTCGTGCAGTGATAAAACGTTGCGCGGGTTCTCATTGTGCGGACGGCTGGGGTACTTCGGCAGCGTCGTCATCAGGTTTTCGGGCACCGGTAGCACATTGGCGATAGCGCCCAGTTTATCAGCGCTGCGAAACACCTCATTGATCTCTGCTGGTTTGGCTGCGAAATCGAACACGAACACTGGCAGGCCGTTTTGCTTCGCACGCTGGATACGCGCCAAGGCTTCTTTTTGCACGTCCGGCGTAGGCGGCTTGCCGAGCACCCGATCGCCGCGAAACACGCCGTCGAACATCACACCGTCAATCGACAGCATAAACGTGCGTGCCGGCGAGATGATGGTTTCGTCCTGCACATCGCGCTTGATGATCAACTCTTCCGGATCACGGACCATGATCGAAAAGTTCGGGCTGATGGAGCGCGCATAGCTTGAAATTTGTTGGATAAACATCCGCATGTCTTCGCGGAAATCCCGGACCACGGTTCGTACTGTAGGTGGCGGCGGCGCGGCACCCTGCGTTTCCCCTTGAATGCGTGTAAAGCCGGGCTGAGTCGCATCTTGCGCAATAGACGCCGACGACATCAACAGCGATGCTGCGACAAAAGCGGCAGCGCCAAGGCTGTGTTTATAACGTGATCGGAGCGTCATCGGCATCGCCATTTCGGTCCGCTGCAATATTGCGTTTAAGCAACCAATATGATTGCGACATCCTCGGCAATCGCCAGCGAGGACGTCAATCCAGGGGATTCTATGCCATAGAGATTAACCAGACCTTTCACGCCGTGCACGTCGGGGCCTTGGATCGTAAAGTCCGTCTCGTGGGTACCTTTGGGATGAGTTTTAGGTCGCACCCCGGCGTAACCCGGTTGCAGGGCGCCGTCAGGCAACCCCGGCCAATAGGTGCGAATGGCATCATAAAAACGTTCTCCACGCGCCGGGTCAACGGTGTAGTCGACGCCGTCGATCCACTCCACATCGGGGCCAAATTTTACTTGGCCACCCAGATCGATGGTGACGTGTACGCCAAGGCCACCGGCGGGGTCCGGCACCGGATAGATCAGCCGTGTGAACGGAGGTTTGCCGCCGCTGAGCGTGAAATAAACGCCCCGCGCATAATAGCTGCCCGGGATAGTGTCGGCAGGGATACCAGAAATGCTCTTTGCAATCGGTTGCGCATAGAGGCCGGCGGCGTTGATCACTTGTTCGCACAACAATTCCATCGGGTTTTCACCGCCGATGCGAAGCACGATGCCGTCAGGCGTGACTTCGCCGCTTTCGACTGGGCTTTTAAACGCGATCATTGCGCCATGCGCTTCGGCGTCGCCTTGGTAGGATAGCATCAAGCTGTGACTGTCGACCAAGCCCGTGGACGGTGACATCAGTGCGCCGTGGCACACCACATTGGGCTCCATCTCGGCAACCGTGTCTGCATCGACGAACGTCAGATTGTCGACACCGTTTGCCGCTGCGCGGGCCCGGATGTTGTCCAAAAGCGGAATATGGCTCTGTTCGGTTGCGACGATCAGTTTGCCGATGCGCTTGTGGCCGATGCCGTGGCTTTCACAATAGGCGTACATCATGTCACGGCCTTTAACGCAGAGCCGCGCTTTGTTGGTGTCTTTACCGTAATAAATGCCGGCGTGAATGACCTCAGAATTGCGGGAACTGGTCTCGGTCCCGATCAAGTCGGCGCGCTCAAGCACAATCACTTCACGCCCGGCCATCGCGAGGGCGCGCGCACAAGCTAAGCCGACAACACCGGCGCCGATCACGGCGCATTCAATCTTTTCCATTAAGGATTCCTTGTCTCGAAACCGGACGCCTGAGTTTGCGTCCGAGCCCCCTAAGGGTCAAGGCGAAGCCAGTTTTATTGAGCGGTTAAATGCACTTGGGAATACCGTGCGCGGACGTAAAAGCGCCCTATATTGGAGCAAAAATACAGGCGATTGAGATGCCTTAGTCGAACTGCTTCAGCCACGCACGCCCTTCTGCTTCGGAGCTTACATCATGTAAAATCAACGGCGCGTTTTGTTTCAGGTGGCCTTTCCAAATCTCTGCGTATCTGGAGTTCATGTCATTTTTATTAATAATGGTTGCCACAAATTTTAACTCTGTGTCATCGATTAGTCGAGGAAACTGGATTTCTCGGATATATTTATTTACTCCCAGCGAAAACACACCCCGCGTTTGATCCGCTTTTACCAAGACTTTTCGGGCGCTAGTATCCAGGAATATTTCATAAATTTTTTGAAGCACCTCAATAATTAATGAGTCTTGCCCTTCGGGATTATAATCTAACCACTCGTGAATAATCAGGCCGTTATCTTCGTCATAAAAAATCCGAATAACATCTTTACACTCATAAAAAAGAACTGATGGATACTGCATTTCAATATTATTTGCATTCGAGTCTGCCATGCTCGTATCCTTAATTTTTATTTAGTTTCATCTAGGTTCGGTCGTTTGTTACAGTAAATTATTGCAAAAAGTTCTCTGCTTATGCGTATAATTAGCATACCAATGCACTTAATATTAGGTAGAGAATTGTTTGCATGCGGATATTACGATTTCTTTAAAATAAATCATCTGCATATTTTCAAGTTAACGACGTCCGATTTAAAACACGCGTCTTGATCATGGTTCGCGATCCGGATCAGAGTTTTGATGGTCGCACTGAACCTAATTGTATCGCTCACATCTCGTTTTTACAGTCGGTCACGCGACCGCCAACATGACATAATTTCAATATCATAGTGCACGCCGACATGGGTTGCGAGCGCGCCGGGCACGGCGTACATTTCGATCATGGCGCCGCTTGATCAAGATCCCGTCTGGCTACGTTCGGTTTGTCCTCACGACTGCCCGTCGACGTGTGCGCTTGAAGTCGAAAAACTCGGCCCCGATCAAATCGGCAAGGTGCGCGGCAATGCGCTTAATGATTACACCAGCGGCGTGATCTGCGCCAAAGTTGCGGCGTATCGGGAGCGCGTGCATCACCCGGACCGCTTGACGCAACCGTTACGCCGCATCGGCACCAAGGGCGACGGCAATTTTCAACCGCTTAGCTGGGACGACGCCATCGACGAGGTCGCCGAAGCCTTTCAGAAGGCAGAGCAGAAATATGGGCCGGAAACCGTCTGGCCGTATCACTTTGCCGGCACCATGGGTCTTGTGCAGCGCGATGTTATCCACGGCTTCCGCCATGCTTTGGGGTATTCGCGCGAGGATGAAACCATCTGCGTCGCCACCGCCGTCGCCGGGTGGATGGCAGGGCACGGCAAAGTTTGGGGTGCAGATCCGCGTGAAATGCAGGTCTCGGACATGATTGTGGTCTGGGGCGGCAATCCGGTGGCAACCCAGGTTAACGTGATGACGCACATCACCAAAGCGCGCAAAGAACGCGGCGCTAAGCTGTATGTGATCGATCCTTACCGCACGCCGACCGCAGCCTTAGCCGACGTACACTTGTGTCTGCAACCGGGCACCGACGGGGCCTTGGCGTGTGCGATGATGCATGTGCTGTTCCGGGACGGCTATGCAGACCATGAATATATGGCGCGTTATACCGACGTGCCTGCGGAACTTGAAGCGCACCTGCAAACCAAAACGCCGGCATGGGCCGCCGCAATTACCGGTCTTAGCGTTGCTGAGATTGAAGACTTCGCAAAAGCCTACGGCCAGACAGAACGGGCGTTCATACGGGTCGGCTACGGCTTTACCCGGTCCCGCAACGGGACTGCCAACATGCATGCGGTCAGCTGCTTGCCCGCCGTCACCGGCAATTGGCGCCACAAGGGCGGTGGCGCGCTGCATACGAACCGAAATATGTTTGGCGTCGACCAATCCTTAGTGCGTGCCATTGATTGCTTGGACACATCGAAACGCGCGCTCGACATGTCACGGATCGGCCGGGTGCTGCTGAACGAGCCGGAAAGCCTGCTGGGCGGCCCGCCGGTCACCGCCATGATCATGCAGAACATCAACCCGGTCGAAGTTGCACCGGAAACCCACCGCGTCATCGAAGGCCTGCGCCGTGACGATCTGTTCGTCTGTGTGCACGAGCAACTGCCGACTGCCACCACGGCGTTCGCCGATATCGTGCTGCCGGCAACCATGTTCTTGGAACACGACGATCTGTACCAAGGCAGCGGGCATATGTATTTGCAGGTCGGTCGCAAGATTATTGAGCCGTTGGGCGAAGCGCGCTCAAACGTGCAGGTGCTTTCCGCGTTGGCACGCAGGCTCGGCTGCGATCACGAGTTGTTTACGTTGGACGCGTGGGAGATCATCGATCGCTCGCTCCGTGCCAGCGGATATCCGGGCGCTGACGATGTCGCCGAAGCAGGGTGGGTTGATTGCACGTTGCCGTTCGACGACGCGCATTTCCTCAACGGCTTTCCGAACCCGGACGGCAAGTTTCATTTCAAGCCCGATTGGTCGAAGATCGGCAGCGACTTTGAAACCATGCCGACTCTGCCCGACCACATGGCCGTGATCGATGCTGCAACGCCGGAAAAACCGTATCGGCTCGTGGCTGCCCCGGCACGACGGTTCTTGAACACATCGTTTACGGAAACGCCGACGTCGATAAAAAAAGAACACCGACCGACAGCCTTGATCCACCCGGACACACTGGGAAAACTCGGCTTAACGGATGGCGACGAGGTAACACTCGGCAACGATCTAGGCGCCGTTTCCGTGCATGCCAAAAGCTTCGATGGCGTACAAGCGGACGTCGTGATCGTCGAGGGGATATGGCCGAACCGCTATTTTAAAGATGGTGTCGGCATCAACGCGCTGACCAGTGCAGACCGCGCGTATCCTAACGGCGGCGCCGTGTTCCACGATACCGCAGTGTGGATGCGCCCGACGGCGGATATCGCCCCGTGACGGGTGGTCGTGCACACATCATCGTTGTCGGCAACGAAAAAGGCGGCAGCGGTAAATCGACCACCGCCATGCACATGGCCATTGGATTTTTGCGTGCGGGTTACCGAGTATCGACGATCGACGTCGACGGTAGGCAGGGCACGCTGAGCCGCTATGTCGCCAATCGCGAAATATTTAATCAAAAACTCAATCGCGATTACCCGTCGCCTGTGCATCATAAGGCCGGCGGGCACGCGGTGCAGGGCATGAACGATGCCGAGATGACCGCCGAGATTCAGCGATTAGAACTTCTGATTGAGGGCGCTGCGTTCGAAAGCGACATCGTGATTATCGACACGCCGGGTGCGGCGAACCGATTGTCGTTTGCCGCGCATGGCTACGCCGACACCTTAATCACACCGATGAACGACAGCTTTATCGATTTGGATGTGATCGCGCATTTGGACGGGCAGGGCGTCAACATCAAAGGCCCCAGCCACTATGCCGAAGCAATTTGGGAAGCGAAAAAAATCAAAGCGCAGCGGGACGGCGGTTCCATTGATTGGGTGGTGATGCGCAACCGCTTGTCAACGTTGGATGCTTTCAACAAACGCGAAATGGAACAAGCACTCACTGAGTTGTCGCGTCGGCTTGGGTTCCGCATGCTGCCTGGCTTTTCCGAGCGGGTCATCTTTCGAGAATTGTTCTTGGTCGGGCTCACCATTATGGATTTAAAAGAGGCCGCAGGCGGCGCACCGCTGAGCCGCTCGCATCTGAGTGCGCGCGAAGAAGTCACGTCGGTGCTGGAAGGATTAGATATTCCACCGATTGCACAAGACCAGCAAACCGCAATCGCGTAAGCGAAGCCCTAACAAATCCGCCTTTCGCGATTATATATCTATAGATGAAACGTGAGAGAGGAGCGGTCTTTTGGCCGACGATCTACCTGATAAAAACCGGCAAGGCGGCAGCGTAGACGCCTTTCTGTCGAAAGTCGCATCAACGCCGAAACGCCCACAATCAAGCGGACGGCGGCGCGGGCGTTTGATGTTTGCTATGGATGCGACGGCGAGCCGTCAGCCGACGTGGGACACGGCGGCCTCAATCCAAGGGCAGATGTTTCATGAAACCGCCAAGCTGGGTGGCTTAGACATCAAGCTCGCGTTCTATCGAGGGTTCGGTGAGTTCAGAGTCGGGCCATGGACCGATAACGAACAAGAACTGCTGCGCCTGATGACGTCGGTATTCTGCATGGCCGGCCAAACGCAGATCAAGAAAGTCCTACAGCATGCGATCAACGAGGCCAAATCAGGTTATCTCAACGCCCTTGTTTTCGTTGGTGACTGCGTCGAAGAAGACGTCGATCAACTGGGCAAAGTCGCGGGTGAGCTCGGTCTTCTGGGCGTGCCGGTGTTCGTCTTTCATGAAGGTGGCGACCCTGTGGCGGCGTTCGCGTTTGATCAAATTGCAAAACTCAGCGGTGGGGCCTGCGTCGATTTCGACCGCGCCAGTGCCGAGACGCTGCGCAAGCTCTTGGGTGCCGTCGCCGTCTATGCCGCAGGTGGACGGCAAGCCTTGGAAGACATGGCCAAGCGCGACGGCGGCGCTATTTTGCGTCTGACCGACGGCATGCGAGGCAACCGCTAAATGCCGTATCTATTTTTAGGCATCGCGCTGTTGATCGTCTTGCTGTTGGCTGGGCGCTGGTTTGCTAATGCCGAGCCAAAGGCCATTTTATCTGTCCTAAAATGGGTCGCGATTGTGGGTATCGGCTTGGTCGCGGTGGCGCTGATCTTCAGTGGTCGGATTTTGATGCTGGTTTGGCTGCTGCCGGCTCTGCTCCCTTGGATTATGCGCGCGCGCCACGCCGCGCGGACGGCGAAAACATTCTCTCGCATGGCCGGGAACGGCAGTGGGCAACAAAGCACGGTCGAGAGTGCATTTCTTGAGATGCGCTTGGACCACGACAGCGGCGATATGGACGGCAAAATCCTGAAAGGGCGCTTCAACGGTCAAATGCTTAACAGTTTAAGCCGTGAAGATGTTCTTGCCCTGCATCAGGAATACGCATCCATTGACGACGAATCGGCGAGGCTTCTGGCCTCATATCTGGATCGTACTTACCCCGATTGGCGAGGCGAGGGCGATGAAAACGCAACTGATGAAGAGCCGAGGGGCCGCTCGACCTCAAGCGGCTCTATGAGCCGCGCTGAAGCCTTGAAAGTATTGGGACTTGAGGCGAATGCGGACGATGCCGAAATAAAACAGGCTCATCATAGACTTATCGCTGGCCTGCACCCGGACCATGGCGGCTCTGCCTATCTGGCAGCGAAGATCAACGAAGCCCGCGACGTGCTCCTAAAGGGGTGACGCCCCGCGATCAGTTCTGAACCCAAGCCACGCCAACTACCCGTCATGACCGTACGGCTTGCCCGGCTCCGGACGGTGTGGCAGAAACCCCATCAGCTAAACGTGCTTCCGAACGAGGGGAAAAGCCTATGCGCGTCGCGATGATCGGCACCGGATATGTGGGACTAGTCTCAGGAGCGTGCTTCTCGGAATTCGGTCACGATGTGGTTTGCGTCGATAAAGACGCCGGCAAGATCGACGGCCTGCACAAAGGCAAGATGCCGATCTTCGAGCCTGGCCTCGAAGACTTGGTGGAAAACAACGTCAAAGCAGGCCGGCTGAATTTTACCACCGATCTTGCTGACGCCGTCAAAGATGCTGAAGCCGTATTTATCGCCGTTGGCACCCCAAGCCGGCGTGGCGATGGGCACGCGGACCTCTCGTACGTCTATGCCGCAGCCGAAGAAATTGCGCACGCAATCAAGCGCTATACCGTGATCGTCACGAAATCCACCGTACCGGTCGGCACCGGGCGTGAGGTAGAGCGCATCGTCCGCGAAGCCAACCCTGACGCCGAATTCGATGTTGTGTCGAACCCGGAATTCCTACGCGAAGGCTCGGCGATCGAAGACTTCATGCGCCCGGATCGGGTCGTCATCGGCACCAACGTGGAACGTGCGCAAAAGGTCATGCGCAATTTATACCGTCCGCTCTACATCATCGAAACGCCGATCCTGTTCACGTCGCGCCAAAGCTCGGAACTGATCAAATACGCCGCTAATACTTTCTTGGCGACGAAGATTACGTTCATTAATGAAATCGCCGATTTGTGTGAAGTGGTCGATGCCGATGTGCACGACGTCGCGCGTGGGATCGGTCTGGACGGTCGAATTGGTAAGAAATTCCTGCATGCCGGGCCAGGTTATGGCGGCTCGTGCTTCCCCAAAGATACCCGCGCCTTGGTCTCGACCGCACAACAGTCCGGCAGCCCATTGCGCATCGTCGAAACCGTGGTGCAGTTGAACGAAGACCGTAAACGCAAGATGGCGGTCCGCGTGATTGAGGCCGCCGGCGGTAGCCTTGAAGGCAAGACCGTTGCCGTGCTTGGCCTGACTTTTAAGCCGAACACCGACGACATGCGCGAAAGCCCGAGCCTCGACATCGTGCCCGCGCTGATTGAAGCCGGCGCAACGGTACGTGCATTTGATCCGGAAGGGATGGTTGAGGCCAAGCAGATGCTGAGCGGTGTTGAATGGTGTGATGAAGCCTATGCGACCATGCCGGATGCCGACGTGCTGCTATTGATCACCGAGTGGAACCAGTTCCGTGCCTTGGACCTGGACCGCGTCAAATCATTGATGCGCGCACCTGTGATGGTCGATCTCCGCAACGTCTATGAGCCGAAGACGATGCGAGAGCACGGCTTTACCTATCATTGCATAGGTCGTCCGCGTTCGGACGTGTAGTCCACGCACCGAGCTATCCCCAGATTTCTGAATTTGTCGGCTTGAAGCGGGCAGGCGCGTCCCATACTGATAGGGTATGTGGACTTATTTCTTTTACGGCACACTGCGCGATCCTGAAATCGCCCGGATCATTTTAGGGCGTCCGTTAAGCGGCCTTGCGCCGACGGCAGCAAAGCTGCGCGGCTACAGGGCTGTGTGCGTGGCAGGTGCAAGCTATCCAGGCCTCGTGGCAGCACCTGATGATGTCGATGCATCAGTGATCGGGATTGTGGTGTCTCGACTGAGCGGACTCGACGTCTCTAGGTTGGATCGCTACGAGGGGCCTGAGTACGCGACCGAAGATGTTGTTGTACAGACTTCGGACGGTGCGACGGTCGAGGCCCGCGTGTATCTTCCGTGCGCTGCACTTCAGCTGGCCGACAAAACATGGTCGCTCACGGATTGGCAACGCCAAGACAAGAAGCGCTTCATTGGCGGGCTAAGACGCAAGGCGTTGTTGTAGCGCAGCGTCTGTAGTCTCAACGTCATCCTGATATATACACAGCGTCATCCTGAACTTGATTCAGGATTTCGCGGTCGCGTGAAAACCTAACGTTCGGCGTTGGCAGGGCGGTTGATCCTGAATCAAGTTCAGGATGACGCCGTTTGGAGAGGGATCGCGACGTTTGGGGAGAGCTGCAGGGTGGCAGCGCAACTTTAATTATCGACGGAAGCGAACTCCGGCGAAGTCGGGGCTTTGAGCTCCATGCAGTCTTTCAAGACCTTGCAGGTGCGGAATGCATCGCGTTTGGAAATGCCGACGATGCGCGCGCGTTGCAAAACCTTGCCGTTCCGCTTTTCAAGCGGCACGATCCGGACTTGCCCATCACCTAAGTAACGGGGCGCCTTGCTGATCGCGATCTCGGCCGCACGACGTGCCTGTCCCACTTGCGAAAAGGCGCCGACTTGAACGGCCCAAACATCACCGGTAGCGCGGCTGACGACTTGAGTGTTTTTGCGCGGCGCCGGTTTCGCATCCGGCACGTTTGCCTTGGCAATCATCGGCGCAGTCTGACGCTGGCGCAAAATCCGAAACCCTTTATCCAGCAACGTCACCATGTGCGTATTGCGATGCCGCGATGAGCGCCCGCCGAAGACAATGCCGATGATGCGGCGCCCGTCTCTGGTCGCAGATGCGGCCAAATTAAAGCCGGAAGCGCGGATGTAACCGGTCTTCAGGCCGTCAACGCCTGGGTAAGAGTCCAAAAGCTTGTTGTGATTCTTGTATGTCCGACCTTTCCATTTAAAGGACTTGATCGAAAATAAATGATAATGCTCAGGAAAGTCGCGCAGCAGGGCGCGCGCCAATATCGACATGTCTTTCGCGGTCGACATCTGCGCACGGTGCGGTAAGCCCGAAGCATTGCGGAACGTGGTCCGCGCCATGCCGAGTGAGCGCGCCTTTGCGGTCATCTTCAGGGCGAAGTTACGCTCTTTACCGCTGATGTTCTCGGCAATCGTCGTTGCGACGTCATTGGCCGATTTGGTGACCAGCGCCAGGATGGCATCTTTGACAGTGATGGTGGAGCCGGCCTTCAGTGCAAGTTTCGATGCAGGCTGGCGGGCCGCGCGATGCGAGACTTTAAGCTTAGTACGCATCGTCCAACGTTTATTGTGCAGGCGCTCAAACACGAGATAAAGCGTCATCATTTTGGTCAGCGAGGCGGGGTAATTACGGGTGTCTGCATTAGTTGCGTGCAAGACTTCGCCAGTATCGGCATCAATCACATAGCTCGCATACTTCGCCTGGGCCGTATCCGGCAGGGCAATCAGGATTGCGACCAACACAAACGTCGCCATAAAAGCGCGTCTGATCCGATGAAGAGCCCCACTTTGCGCGTGATCCCAGGCATCGCGTGCGTTCATTCTGACCCCCTCAGGCCCGCTTTTGTTCAACGAAAGGCTACCGCAAATCAAGAGTGTAGCGGCGAACTGCAGCTTGCGTCGACGAATTTTTCAAACCATTTGAAGGTTCTAGATAAACCGCTTGGGCATAACAATCGGTTAACAGATACAGCTCGGCCAAGTGTTTTAATCGGTAGCGTTATTTTGTAGTTTTATGTTGCAGTTGCGGTAAAATCGCATGAATCGTTCGCGAATATATATAAGCGATTGTTTTAAATAACTTTATTAAAATAATATTTATTGTGCACTGCACAATTTTTCTTGACAAAACAGCCAATCTTGCTAGTTTTAATGTGAATATTGCACTGAAGCAGTGCCTACGCGTCGAGTGATACACAGGGCCACATCGTGGGCGCCGCGAATCGCCGACCCGTCAAAACCTTAGGAGATACACCATGGCGACCAAGCAAAAGACCACACCTAAAGCCCCAATAAAAACCACGACCGAAATAACGACGAAAGCTGCGCCGAAGGCTGCTGCGAAACCTGCCGCTAAAGTGACGCCGAAAGTTGTTCAGCCCACGGCTGCCGCCCCGATGCCCCCGAAAGCTGTCGAGACCGCCGTGAAAAACGGGAAAGACGCCGTAGATACCGCTGTCAAAACCAGCACCGAAGTCGCCAAGAAGGGCGTCGAGAAAGCATCCGCCATGAGCCAAGACCAGCTCGCTGCCGTGGCAAAAGCCAGCAGCGACTCGTTCAAGAGCTACGGCGACATGATTGAATTTCAGAAAAGCAATATCGACGCTTTCGTGAAATCGAACGAAATCATGACCAAGGGCGTGCGCGAGTTGAACAAGAGCTTCTTCGCCATGATCCAAGCGAACGTTGAGCAGACCATCACCACGACGCAAAAAATTATGGGGTGCGCATCAATCGCAGAGGCCGTTGAGCTTCAGACCGACGTGATCAAGACCCAGTACATGAAAACCGTGGACGAGAGCCGCAAGCTTTCGACCCTTTCGGCCAAAGTCGCCGAGCAAGCATCAAAGCCGCTTGCTGAGCGCGTAACCGTCGCGGTTGAGACCCTCGCTAAGCCGATCGCTGCCTAAGACCCACCCCCCCTTTAGGGTTGAGGCAGTCGATACGGACGCCCGGCGGTATCCTCCCACCGTCGGGCGTTCTTCGTTTAAGTGGGAATCTTGCCGAGAAACAGTGAGAAACACCCCCTGCGAATGCGGGCGGGTGTTTTTCTTTGCGCTACCCCATTTTGGCTTTGATGATTATGCCCTATATTAGAGGTGTAACGACAACTGGGATAGAGACCGACAACACCAATGGCTGATCCGAAGAAACCGACAGAGCCGCCGCGCACGGGGAACGACGACGATACGGGCGTTGTTCTCAAGACGCGCGAAAAGACCAAAAAGCCGGCGATGTACAAAGTTTTAATGCTGAACGATGACTACACGCCTATGGAATTCGTCGTCCATGTGTTGGAGCGTTTCTTCAACAAGTCGCATCAACAAGCGACAGATATAATGCTTCAGGTGCATCAGCGCGGTGTCGGTGTGTGTGGTGTGTTTACTTACGAAGTCGCTGAAACCAAGGTCGCACAGACTATGGATCTCGCGCGCCAGCATCAACATCCGCTACAATGCACGATCGAAAAAGACGGAGACGGGGATCAGGATTAAGATCGACAAATCGACGTTCTTGGGGGACGCTATAACGGCAACACCGGAAAGGATCGCCTAAACATGTTATCTCGCAATCTGGAACAAACGCTGCACCGCGCACTGGCCCTGGCGTCTGAGCACCGGCACGAATACGCGACGTTGGAGCATCTGCTTCTATCGCTGACCGAAGACCAGGATGCAGTCGCGGTTCTCAAGGCGTGTGGTGTTGACCTTGAACAATTGACGATGGATGTGAACAATTTCATCGACGGCGAACTCGAAGAAATCCGCAACGACCGCGTGTCGGAACCTAAGCCCACAGCCGGCTTCCAGCGCGTCGTGCAGCGCGCCGTGATCCATGTGCAATCCTCCGGTCGCGAAGAGGTCACCGGTGCCAATGTGCTGGTCGCTTTATTCTCGGAGCGTGAATCGCACGCGGTGTTCTTCCTGCAAATGCATGAAATGAGCCGCCTGGATGCGGTCAATTACATATCGCACGGCATTGCCAAGGTACCCGGCTTCACCGAAGACCGCACCGTCGAAGGCACCGAAGAAGACGTCGACGGCGAAAGCGCGGTGCGTAAAGGCTCGGAAGCTTTGGATGCGTACTGCGTCAATCTGAATGAAAAAGCCGCGGCCGGGCGAATCGATCCTTTGATCGGGCGCGAAAAAGAGGTCGACCGCACCGTGCAGATCCTTTGCCGTCGCAATAAAAATAATCCACTGTATGTTGGTGATCCGGGCGTCGGCAAGACTGCCATCGCCGAAGGCTTGGCAAAGCGCATCGTCGACGGCGACGTGCCGGACGTGCTTGCCGAAGCGACGATCTATTCACTCGATATGGGCTCACTGCTGGCCGGCACCCGTTATCGCGGCGACTTTGAAGAGCGCCTGAAGAATGTCATGCAGGAACTTGAAGCCATGCCGCATGCGATTCTTTTTATTGACGAAATCCATACTGTAATAGGTGCCGGCGCGACATCGGGCGGGTCCATGGATGCGTCCAACATTTTAAAGCCTGCGCTGCAGAACGGCGGACTCCGCTGTATGGGGTCGACGACCTATAAGGAATACCGCAGCTACTTCGAAAAAGACCGCGCCCTGGTGCGTCGCTTCCAAAAGATCGACGTCTATGAGCCGTCGATCGAAGACACGATAAAGATCCTGAAAGGCCTGCGTCCGTATTTTGAAGCGCATCACAACGTCAAATACACCAACGATGCCTTGAAGACGGCTGTTGAGTTGTCGGCGCGCTATATCAACGACCGTAAGTTGCCCGATAAGGCCATCGACGTTATCGATGAGGTCGGCGCATCACGGATGTTGGTGGCCGAAAACAAACGCAAAAAGACCGTGACCGCCAAAGATGTCGAAGAAGTCGTGGCGATGATCGCCCGCATCCCACCGAAAAGCGTGTCCACCGACGACCGCAAAGCGCTGTCGACGTTGGAGCGTGACCTCAAGACCGTGGTGTTCGGCCAAGACGACGCTATCGATCAGTTGGCGAGTGCAATCAAATTGTCCCGTGCGGGCCTGCGCGAGCCGCAAAAGCCGATCGGCTCG
>TARA_R110001599_G_scaffold26856_2_pt1 | contig 143375 bp, 137 predicted proteins | sample TARA_R110001599 | Tara Oceans TARA_R110001599 (sample SAMEA4398360) | marine metagenome | biome: Polar Biome; feature: [MES] marine water layer (ENVO:01000295) within the mesopelagic zone...; material: water (ENVO:00002006), including particulate matter (ENVO:01000060) such... | reverse complement strand
TAGGTGCACAGTCAAGTGCACAATTTGTGCACAATCTGTCATCTGCGTTTTTTTTCATTCAACACGGAATTTTGATTCCAAGGGAGGCTACTTCTGAATGGCAATAATCAGGGGGGTAATTGAATGATCATATATAGACGACCGCAATTGGGTCTATTGTGTTGAAAAACTAAAGCGAAGCGACGAACTTTGGGCGCTGCAGAGCCGCCAGACGACAGATGTGGTCCCGTAGCCATTGCTCATGGCAGTGCGGTGCGGCAGGCCGAAGCGAAAGGTTCTGTTCCACTCGGACCAAGGTTCTCAATTTACCAGCATGGACTGGACGTCGTTCCTCATGGCCCACAATCTGGAGCACTCGATGTGTCGGCGCGGAAACTGTCACAACAACGCTGTCGCTCAGAGCTTCTTCAATCAGTCTATCGATGGCTGACGAGGGACAGGAAGGTGATTCCGGTATCAATGACGGCAGAACCTACCTCTTGCGGAAGCTGTTCGTGTCGATGTTGATTGGCACCGGCGTCTGGTTTCTGACAAGTTTTCCTTGCGTCAGGCCATTGCCTCAATCTCGGCGCAAAGATCGGTTAGGAATTGCGCGGCTGGTGCTCCGTCTACAGCCCTGTGATCAAATGTTAGTGACAATCCAATATAAGGTTTGAAAACCACGCCGCCATCGGGACCGGGAACTGCTTTTTCATCTGTACAACCAATGCCAAGAATCGCGATTTGTGGTGCATTTAGGATCGGAGTAAAATAGTGAACTCGGGATAGTCCCAAGTTGCTGACGGTAAACGTCCCGCCGGTCATTTCTTCTATGGTGAGCTTGTTAGTTTTTGCGCGTGCTGAGAGATCTTTACGCGCCGCGCGCAACTCTTCCAAAGATTTATCTTGGGCATTGAAGATAGCTGGTGCAACCAAAAGGTTGCCAGGAAGCGCCATCGCAATGCTTAGATGTATCGGAGTGAAGAGATGTATGTTCTCGTCCATGACCGCCCCGTTGAGATCTGGATGTCGCGCAAGGATCTTAGTCACGATTTCAAGGATCAGATCCTCTACTGACACGTTGGTCCCTTCCGCGGCAAACCGCGCTTTGGCAGCCTGCAGACCTGTTGCATCCGTTTCGGCGTGATGAGAGAGCTGCGCCGATGTCTGCAGACTCTTTAACATCTTTTCCGCGATCATGCCGCGCACACCGCGCATCGGAATAGTTTTAATTCCATCTTCTGATTCAGCATCAGTCATTAAAATACTACTCCAGTCATATCATCTGCATTTTCAATTATCTAAATAAGATGTAATTGTTATCAGTGTGCTGTCAACAGACGATTCGACAGCCAAAACCAATTCTCCATTTGCTTGGGTGTTTTGGACTAACGATGTGGTTGGCAAACCCTCGCCGTTCGCCGGAAACCTACAAATATTTCAATTCTTCGATGGGGATGATCGTTGAAGGGTTGGGCAAGGAAATCGAGAAGGTCACGGTCATGTTTGAGGTCTCGATAGCAAGGAATGATATCGTCCATCCCCACGGCGTGGTCAAGGCAGACATGGTCGGCGGCCAGCACTATGAATGGGCGGCCTGGGTGGAGGGCGCGCCGCTCGTCATCTATCACTTCTACTGGCAGTTGGGCGAAGATCTAGACCCCCTGTGGGAAGAAGGTGAAGTGCGCTATCGGACCCGCATCAAGGGCGATCCGCCGCTGGAATACAACCTGATGGGAGACGAGGACGCCGATGACCGACAACCCTTTCTAGGCCTTCCCTGGACCGGGCTTGTCGGTTGCACGGTTGTGCCGCAGGTCTGTGATTCCGCTCCTGGCATCGTATCCCACAATGACCTGGGCATCGTAGATCCCCGCGGCCTGATAAGACGCGGATGATCTGATTTCCAATAAAGAACAAATGTGATCGGGATCGTTCGCTAGAGGTTGGCTTCGGGGCAATGGATTGTCTCCCGTCGGATCGCAGTGGATTCACCGAACGGCAGTTTACTTGCTTATATTGTGGATCCCAAGCTGGCCTGCCAGGAATGGGTCTATAGGCAAACAACCTACGCTAATTCTTGCCACATCAAGGCTTGTCATGATGGCATGCCGCCTCGCAGATGATGCGCAGGGATTCGATGACCAAGCGCCGCTCATCTGGTGCCACATCCGAAACAAGCCGGTCTTCGAGGCGCTGGGAGCCAATACTGACCTTGGCAAGAATCGCTATCCTTTTCTCGGAGACCGAGAGGGCAATGGCGCGTCCGTTGCGGGCACGCGTTCCAGCAGTCCAGCGTGTTCGAGCCGCGCTATAAGTGTACTAGGTTGGTGGCGTTGCCTCTGTGGGCCCGCGTGACATCACTTTGGGTGTGGCCAGGATTGGCACCGACAAATCTCAGCGGATTTGCTTCGCTGGGTTGCAATTTCCATTGCCCGAATTCGCCAGACTCGCGACCATGACAGTAACCGACCTCTTGCGCAACTCGTGGTAAAGCGATCCCGTAAGCGCATCATTCAACTCCCCCAGCGATGCAGGGTTGCGGATTTTTGATATTCGCGATGCGCTGAAGCCTGTTGAAGTGGCGTACTTTAACCATGGATCTCCGGTTCAAGCAGGACTTGGGTACTATGATCCGGCGCGCAAACTGATCTATTTCTCCAATGCCGGCGGGTTCAAGGTGCTGCAATTCGAACCTCAAGTTCGCACGCACCTTGGACTGTAAGTCAGGTTTTGTCGCTCGCTCGTGGGACGAGAATATCATTGTCGAGAGGACGAATAACTGGTTCTGCAATATTATCGTTCCGGCGCACGAATCTGCCGAATGATGGCACGACGGTTGTTCCGATCTGCTTCGAAACGAGCCAGTTCTTCGTCGCCTTCGAGGATGGCCTGAATGATCCGGCGTCTGCCTGATTTCCACAAATCCAGCCCGATTAATCCGCGATAGACCGAATCCTCGGACTGGTTGGCAGAAATATTGAGGGTCACACGCGTGAGCAGTTCGAAAAGAGGGCGGTCGACCATTTTGAACAACAGGTCCTGAAATTGCTGTTCGATGGCAGCCATCGATTCCGTATCCGCGCAATGTTGAACCGTTTCAGGGAATCGGCTTAGCGCGTCGAGCAACAGGGCATCACGACAATTTGCCGCCGTGGCGGCAAGCTCGGTAAAAAGCAGCGATGTCATGTCTAGCGCCTCTTCCCAGGTCGAAGGCTCTCCGCACATATAGGCGGCAAGCGTTCGCTCAAGCACTGCAGCCGTGGGCCGCTTGCCGTAATAACCACCATTGGGTCCGCGGCGCGCGGCGAGCAATCCCTCGCTTTCCAGTACGCGTGCGGCTTGCTGGATAGTTACAATGCCGACGCCAAGTTGGCCGGCGAGGCCGGATAGCGACCCGATACGAGTTTCGGGTTCATGTTCAAAAATCAGGACGCGCAGCCGTTCTACCGCGTTATCAACGAGGCTGGGACGACCCGATCCCTTTGATCGTAAGCTATCAAAATCCTGTTTTTCCTGAACTGGTTTGGCCATCATTCAATTCCTCATTTTCAATAATCTAGGCATATAATAAAGAAATTATCAAAGGGAATTGAAGCATCATGATATTGACAGGATAAAAAATAGCATAGTATTCTCGCTCCCGATCATTGAGCATATGTTGCCGCATCATGCGGCCCATTGACTCTCGACGAGAGGATTAAACAGCGATGCCATTTACCCAGCCCGCCCTTGAAGCCCTTCCGCGCCACCCCGTCATTATTGGCGGAAGCCGTGAAGAGAGCGGCAATGGTGAGACCGTAAGGCACATATATCCCGGTACGGGCGCGGTGACGCGAGAGATCCGGATGGCGGGACCAGGCGATGTTGATCGTGCGGCTGAAGCGGCGCGGGCGGCGTTTCCAACATGGCGGGCGATGCCCGGCGACAAGCGCCGCAATCTTTTCTTCAAGCTTGCCGAATTGCTGGAAGCCAAAGCCGCTGAATTTGGCCCGTCGCTGATCGCCGAGAACGGGTCTCTGTCGATGGTTGCACCCTATATCGGTCATGACGCAGCACAAAAATTCCGATATTTCGGTGGCTGGGCCGACAAGATCCATGGCCGGACAATCCCGATGTGGGGCGCGCCGGCACATGACTATGTGTCCTACGAACCCTTTGGCACGATCGGAATCATCATCCCCTGGAATGGTCCGCTGTTTGCCGCGACCATGGTGCTTGCCCCGGCGCTCGCCGCCGGCAATTGCGTGGTGCTGAAATCGCCCGAGCTTGCGCCCTATAGCGCGATGATGCTGGTCGAATTGATGCTCGAGGCCGGTTTCCCGGAAGGTGTCGTCAATCTTGTAACCGGCGGAGCCGATGTCGGCGAGGCGATGGTCGCTCATCCCGGCATCAACAAGATCGAATTTATCGGCTCGGGCGCAACAGCAGGCAAGATACTGACCAATGCGGCGCAGTCTCTCAAGCCGGTCGGCCTGGAGCTGGGCGGCAAGTCTGCGGTCATCGTGTTCGAGGATGCGGATTTGCAGCTGGCGGCGCAAAAGGGCCTGACCGGCGCGGTCAGCGCCAATGGGCAGGGCTGCGTCAACGGTACGCGCCTGCTGGTCCAGCGCAGCGTCTATGAGCCGTATCTGCAAATGCTTGTGGCGATGGCCGGACATATCAACGTGGGCGATCCCTATGATCCGGCGACGACCATGGGACCGGTCATTTCCGAATCTGCCCTGCAGCGCATTGTCGGAATGGTCGACCGCGGGGTCGATCAGGGCGGGCGGCTGGTCTGCGGTGGCAAGCGTCTGGGTGGTGACCATGCCGACGGCTATTTCCTGCCCGTGACCGTGCTGGCCGACATTTCCAACGACAGCGAAATCGCACGGAAGGAAGTGTTCGGACCGGTGCTTGTCGTTACACCCTTCGACACCGAGGAAGAGGCGATCGCGCTCGCCAACGCGACCGATTTCGGACTGGGTGCCTATGTCCACACCCAGAACTTGCGGCGCGCGCACCACGTGACCAGCCAGCTCGATGCCGGGATGATTCATGTCAACGGTTCGGGCGAAGCAATGCAGCCAAATTGCCCGTTTGGTGGTTTCAAGCAAAGCGGACATGGCCGTCTAGGAGGGGTCGAAGGATTGCAGGAGTTTCTGCAACCGAAGAATATCTGGATGAATCTCGCGGCACCGGAGGCCTGATATGGCGATCAAAATCGACATGGCGGGCAAGGTCGCGCTTGTTACGGGTGCCGGTTCCGGTCTTGGTCGCGCCACCGTGCATCAACTAGCTGAAGCACGAGCCAAGCTTTGTCTCGTAGATGTCGACAAGGATAGTCTGGCCGAGACCGCAGCATTGCTGGCAGATACAGGAGCCGAACTACTCATTAACCCGGCGGATCTGGCAGATCCTGACGCTTGCCGAGCCGCCGTTGCAGCGAGCGTTGACCATTTCGGCCGGCTGGACGCCCTGTGCAATATCGCCGGTATCATCTATCTGGCTAACTCGCATGAAATGCCAGCGGACCTTTGGCACAAGACGATGGCCGTCAATCTGTCCGCACCCTGGTTTCTCTCGCAAGCGGCGATTCCGCACCTGCTGGAAACCAATGGCGCTATCGTCAATTGTGCCTCGTCTGCCGCCTTTGTCGGCGAAGCCTATGCCGCCGCCTATTGCGCGAGCAAGGCGGGCCTCGTGAATATGACCAAGGCCATGGCAATGGAATATGTCGAAAAGCCGATCCGCATCAACGCAGTGGCTCCGGGCGGCATGATGACCAATATTGCAACGAATTTCCGGCCGCCCGAAGGGGCGAATATTGACCTTATCAAGCGCTATTCCGGGCTGCGCGGTCTGGTCGAGGTCGACGATGTTGCCGATATGATCTGTCTGCTTGCCAGCGATGCAGGGAGCGGGTTCCACGGCTCGTGCATCAACCTCGATGCCGGCATTACCGCCGGATGAGCAACTATTTCTCAATAAGGATCAATTTCAATGGCTTTTGACCTCAATCAGTTCCGCCTCGACAAAAAAACAGCAATTGTAACGGGCGCAGGAGGGCGGGGCAATTCGATTGGTCGCGCTTATGCCATCGGTCTTGCCAATGCCGGTGCCAGCGTGGTTGTCGCCGACCTCAACGGCGATGGCGCACAGGCCGTTGCCGACGAAATAAATGCCGCGGGCGGCAAGGCCATTGCGGTGCAGGTTGACGTTTCCGACGAAGTCTCGACTCTGGCGATGGGTGAACAGGCCATCGCAGCATTTGGCGGTATCGACATTCTGGTCAACAATGCCGCCCTGATGGTCGATATCAGCTATGACAATTGCGAAACGATCAGCATGGATGCATGGAACAGGGCGTTCGCGGTCAATCTCAATGGTGCGCTGCTCTGCGCGCGCGCGTGCATAGCTTCGATGCGTAAACGCGGGGGCGGGCGGATCGTGAACCAGACCAGCGGTGGGGCCTTTCCGGCAAGCGGTCTCTATGGCATTTCCAAGCTTGCGCTGGTCGGGCTCACCACCACGCTGGCCAAGCAGTTCGGCAAGGAAAATATCACCTGTAATGCCATCGCTCCGGGCAATGTGAAATCGGATGCCGGCAAGTTGCTGGTACCGGAGGATTCGCCTTTCATCCAGTTTCTCGAGGCGACCTGCGCCACCAAGGCGAGGGGCGAGCCCGACGAACTTGTCGGCGCATTGCTGCTGCTCTGTTCACCGGCTGGCGAATGGATTACCGGACAGACAATTCATGTCGATGGCGGCTGGGTGATGCGGTCCTGACCGGAAGGGACCGACTCTCGCATATTGAACCTGCAGGAAAACTTGCCAGCCAGGCGCCGCGCTGATCTCTGATTCCAGAACTACCCGGCAATTAGGTCAGGCCATTAGTTCGCTGATCGTGCGGTTGGTTTCCATCGAGAGCACGCCCCATTTGTCTACCTGCACACCCATCGCCTGCTGCATGGTCAGGCCGATGCGGGCGATGGAATCGCCCTTGCCGTCGAGGTGAAAGCCGGTGCGTATCCTGCCTCCGGCATTGCCGGCGACCATGGCGGGAATGCCCTCGACGGCATGGGCCTTGGCAATGGAACAATCCGAGTGGGCCAGGATGAGGCAATTGTCGAGCAAGGTGCCGTCCCCTTCCGGTATCCTGGAGATTTCATCGAGAAATTCTTTCCAGGCGACCATGCTCTGAGTAGCAAAATAAGCACATTCCTTTTGGTAGCCCAGGCCGGGATCGTCCTTCTCCTCGTGGGTCAGGGTATGATGGGTGGTTGTTTCACCCTTGCGACGCAAATTTGATGCAGTGTCGGATAGCAAGACGTTGAACACCCGAGTCTGGTTGGTCTGGAGCGCCTTGGCCAGCAGCTCGGCCATGAGCTTGTGATTGGCCATGACCGTTTCCATATCTTCCCCTTCGATATCGGTTCCCGGTTTTGCGGGCTTGGTGAAGTTCTCCACCGGAGCTGGCGGCTGTAGCTGCAGGTCAAGCTGCTGTTCGATCTGGCGGATGGATGTAAAATATTCCTCGAGCCTGTGACGGTCATTTGCGCCGATACTGGCCATCAACTTCTGCCGGTCATCCTTGATCACGGAAAGCACGCTGCGCCGCGCCATCACCCGAGCGTCCGGCTCGAAGCTCATCGCATTGGGGTCCTGGAAGCCCTCGCCAAAAAGGCGGCGGTAGAGAGCGAGAGACGAAGTCTCGCTGGGGTTGGGCGAGTTGGCGGCGCGGTAGGAATATGACCGCTGCACGCCCGAGGCACTGAGTTCGAGCGAACGAAAGCGGGTGCCCGCAGCAATTTTCTGACCGATCAGCACATCAAGGGTCGGAGCCTGGACATTTTCATTTGGCACCGGGATGCCGGTGCGCAGTCCTAGGCAGCCGGTAATATGCGGTTTGTTGGGTACGCCATCGAGCTTCACGTCGAAACCGCTGAGAATGGCGAGTTTGTCTCGATATGATTCCAGTGGCGCCAGATCTTCAGGCATCAGATATTCGCTTCCGGTCGCCTCGGGCACCCATTTTTGTGGGATGAAGCCGCAGCCCCAGATCCATGTACCAAAGCGAACCGGAATGCGTTCGCCGGTGGCAGCCAGCGCCTTACCCTTGCCATCAAGGAACATGTCGAGCAGGGGCAGTCCGACGCCGATACTGGCGCCTGCTATCGTGCCGCGCAAAACCGACCTGCGTGAGAAATTGGTCATGGTGCCTCTCCGTTCTGGCTATTGATTCTGTCCGCGTTCTGAACGCCGCTCTTCATTGCTATATTCTGTGAATGTGCAGGCGCGAGCCGGGAACGGGTAATGGCAAAGAAATTCTTGCTCGTGGCAATTTCCCGCATCAGCGCGGGTACGCGATATCCATTTTCCTCGAACGACGCGATCAGCCAGTCCAGATAATAGCGTTCATCCCATGTGATGTCGCGGCCAACGGCATTATTGTAGAGCCGCTCGACGACACAGCGCGGCGCTTCGGGATGATCGCGCAGGGCTTTGGCAAGACCGTCCGTGCTGTCGAACGCCGTGCCGTCAAGCGAACCCGTCGTGTCGATCCGAGCGCCATTTTCCGATGTACGAAATGTGCCTATACCGTCATAATTTTCCATCGTCAGCCCCAGCGGGTCCATCACCTTGTGGCAGCCGGCACAACTGGGTTCCGTCGAATGCATTTTCAGCCGGTCACGTGCTGTTACCATCTTGGCATGGGCATTTTCCTCGACCGCCGCAAAATCAACATTTGCTGGTGGATCGGGCACATCTTGGCACAGAAAAACCTGCCGCAAGCCATATCCTCTCAGTGTTGGCGAGGATCGCCCCGGATGCGAATGCAGCGCCAGAAAGGAGACATGGGACTGGATTCCGGCACGATTGGCGTCTTTGTCGAAGGTGACCTGTTCCCAATCACCGCGGGTCGGCACTGGCGCCCGATAGATGACGCCGAGATTGCGGGTAAGATAGGTCTGCCTTGTCGTGAATAGATCGCGGTAGTCGCCCTCTTTCGCCAGCAGGTGATCGACAATCGTTTTCAACGTCTGTTCCTGCGCATCTGCAGCGACATCGCTGTTGTACGCCGGAAAAAGGGCGCTGTCTTTTGACAATTCCTCGAACCGGTCAAATTGCAGCATATCGGCGAAAAAGGCGCGTACAGCTCGTTCAAAGCGAGGAGAATCTATCAGCCGATCGACTTGCCGGCCCAATCCCCGATCATTGTCGAGATCGCCTTCCCTGGCGGCGCGGAGCAGCTCCGCATCGGGTGAACTATTGATCAGAAAAAAGCTGAGGCGTGATGCCTTCGAGTAGGGGTCAAGCTCGTCCACTTCGCCGTCTTCGCCGGTTTTGATTGTTTCTATCCGGAACAGAAAATCGGGTGCGATCAGCATCGTGTAAAGACTGAGCCCCAGCCCTTCATAAAAATCGCCAAGCCGTTCATGGGACTTTCTGGCCAACCCGACATATTTGTTTAGTTCATCCGCGCGGAGCGGCCGACGAAACAGCATCTCGCCTTTGCCGGCAAGAAAGCTGCGCGCGCATTCTGCATCAAATTCCGCAGCCTTGGCGGGTCCGCAATCGATAAATTCGGCGCGCCTTTTCTTCCCCAATACAGCCGCGACGATTCCCTGCGCCGCCGATTCATATTGCTCGACGGCAAAGGCAGAGATGCCTGCCCTGCCGGTACCGATTGCGATCAGGCCCCGCTCGCGTACCGGCCTTTCAAATCGGGCGTTGATAGGGATGTCACTTGCAAATATGTCGGCGATGCTCGCGCGATATTGCTTCTCGGTCAGGCGGCGGAGCATGGGGGGACCGCCAACCGGATCGGGTTCTCCCTGATTGCCAAAAAGCAGAATGGCAAAACCGATCACCACAACCAGTAGAACCACGCCAAGCCATTTTCTGGCCGGGCCGTCGAAATAGAGCAGATTGCGGCTGTAAAATGCCTTCAACTTATTCATCACGCACCAACTTTTCGTTCGCGCTGCTGGTATCGACATCCACAACAAAGGCCGGCCGCGCTTCAAAGCGATATTGGGTGGAGATGGAAGTATATTTGCCGTTCTTCCTGGCGGGATGGCCGTCTGCCAATCGATTGAGCGCCTGATAGACGCCCTGGCAGGTGTAACCCAACACGCGCGCTGCGCCGTTGGAAGATTGCAGTCTCAATCCGGCGGGTGCGGGATTGCCTTCACCATCCGCCCCGTTACGAAAACCGAAATGCAGATCGTACATGGCTTCGACGGGCGTATATCCCGCCAAAATGCCTTTCAGCAGTCCATCCTTTGAAAGCGTAGCCCTTATCCTTGCATCGCGAAGCGGGCGCTTCAAGCGGATGCTGTTCACGACGTGCCGGAATTGTATGTCCACCGGGTCCGTGGTGAGCACGCCGTCCTTTATCCTGCCCCTGGTCGTCGCGCGATAGGCCGGATCCTGATCCATCGCATAAGTCGCATATTCCAAGGGTTCGCGCGTCGGGCTGAGCTGAATGGGATCGGCGTTGGCGTAGAGCCCGACCCTGACCGAATCGTCATTTCGCAAGTCGTCGACATTTTCCAGCGTCACCACCATACCCCACGAGCCGGTGAGCATCTCTGTCTCGAACTGATTGGAAGGGCCATCCGGTCGATAGGACGGACTACAGCCGACGGCACGGAAAAACTGATTGTCGATGCCTTTGGTCCCGCCCTTTCCGTTAAAGTCGAGCAAGCCGGTCGAAGCATCCTTCTTCGACCGAGAAACCTTTCCGTCAAGATCGATGCCGGCGACGAGAATGTCGGGATTGTCAAAAATCCGGAAGTGAGTGTCAGTCGGAGCAAGTTCGGGGTGGACGCAATAATTGCTGCCATCGGGACTGGCGGAAATGGCTCTGCCTCCCGCTTCCTTTCGCTCGCCATAGACTTCATCCGTCTCTCCCGGACGGCGCTGGCCTTCGACTGACAGCGCAAAAATTTCGGCAACATTTTTGGACATGCCGTTGGGGCAGGCCTCGGCATCGCTTGCATCATTGCCATGCGCCCAGCCGAAGGATGTGAAGACGAAACCGGCTTTGTCGCCGATCAGAAAGCTGTCGGCTGGTGCCGTGGCTGTTTCGCTGTCCGAGATGGCAAAAGCGACGCCCACGGCAACCAGCGCAGCTGTCCCGCCAATAGCCAGGATCTTCTGATATCTGGGAATCTTCTCCAACATCAACCTTTCCCATTCGCCTGTCCGTTTGCGCAGCGACAGACATCATCGTCCGGAACTTTCGATTCGCTTGCACCCAAACTTTCACCCCTGTTACTAACAGGGTTGCAAGAAACGGCAAGTCGTAATAGTAAAGGTGTGATCAGGTCTGACAGGGACCTCCCATTAATAAAGTTGCGAGAGCGTCTATGTCGCGTCCCCTTTCTGCCACAGATGATGATATAATGGAGGCTGCGCACAAGGTGCTGGCGTTACGCGGATCCGACGGGTTCAGCGTTTCAGAAGTAGCGCGCGAGCTGTCTCTTTCCAGGGCCGCGATAACCTTGCGGTTCAAAAGTGCACAAAATCTGAAGCAGCAGGTGCTCCTTCGCAATGCCGAGCTGTTCAAGGGAAAGCTCAGCAATTTGAAGCTTGAAAAAGGTGCCGCGGGGCTGATCGAAATTGCCGAACTCATTGGCGGCATGACCAACGGGCGTCAGAATTTCTCGGACTATATGTCGAAATATGCCTCCAGCGTTAACGATCCCGATGCAATGGAAATAGAGCAGCAGCGTGGCCAGATATTGCGGGAGACCATTCTGGAGGTCATGCCCGAAACGGCGCTCGCGCCGAACGACGCCGCTGATGCCTTCATGGCCCATCTCACCGGATCGCTGATGAACTGGCAGGGAAGAAAAAATGTTTCCGCCAGCAGTTTTCTGCGGGAACGCACGATCAAATGGCTTCACCTTGTTGGCATAGCTTGTGACGACCACAAGGCCGCAGAGGCAAAATGACAGGCGAACGAGAGCCGGCCAAAGAGTCGGCAAATGGTCGCAAGCGGACGCTTATTGCTTCTATTGTTTTGCTGCTTTTTATCACCGGCTGCGGCGTTGCCGCGTTTGTTTTCTGGCCCAAACCCTTGCCCCCTGCGCCTGCGCTGAAAGATCTGGCGGCGAGTATGGAAAAGGGCGCCTATCTCGCTAAAATAGGCAATTGTGCCGCCTGTCACACGACAACCGGCAAAGCGCCTTATGCTGGCGGACACATGTTCGAAACGCCCTTTGGAACACTATATTCAACCAATATCACGTCCGATGAGAAACATGGCATCGGCTCCTGGAGCTTTGCCCAGTTCCACCGGGCCATGAAACACGGCCAGAGGGCCAATGGCGACCATCTATATCCGGCATTTCCCTATACATCATTCGCAAAAATGAGCGATGAGGACATCGGGTCACTCTATCTTTTCCTGGCCAATGTGAAAGCGGTTGCTGAACCCAACAGAGAAAATGCGCTCGACTTTCCCTTCAACAACCGTTTCCTGCTCTATTTCTGGAAAAGGCTGTTTCACGATAGCGATAGCTATGTCCCCGATCCTGAAAAATCGGTTGCATGGAACCGCGGGAACTATCTGGTGGAGGGCGTTGCCCACTGCGGAGCCTGCCACACGCCGCGCAATTTCGTCGGAGCAGCAAAAGCGGGTCAGGCGCTGGAGGGCGGCACCTATGTCGACAAGGTCGCAAGCGGCGAACACAGGTTGTGGGCCGCGCCGGATATCACGCCGGGCCCCCACGGGCTCGCCGCCTGGGATGAGAAGGACATTGTAAACTATCTCACGACCGGCAAAAATGGCCATGCTGTTGTCCATGGGCCAATGAACGGGGTCTTTGCCTCGACCGCCAGCCTGAGCCGGGACGATGCAACTGCCATAGCTGGATATCTGCACCAGAAATCGCCCGGTACCCAACGGATTGACTGGCCATCGCTTGGCGGTCGCGCCGCCCAAGGCGAGATCGTTTATACCGTGCATTGTGGTACTTGCCATCTGCCCGATGGCAAGGGTGACAAGATTCTCGGTGTCCCTCTGGCCCGCAATGCGCTCGTGCAGGCAGCAGACCCCGCGTCACTCATAAACGTGATACTCTATGGACCGGATTTGCCCCCGCCTCCCTTCGATTCGAAGCGTACGGTGATGAAGCCTTTCGGCAAGCGGTTGTCCGATGAAGATATTGCCGCGCTGGCGACCTACTTGCGCAGCAATTTCGGCAATATCGCCAGCGCTGTCTCACCGGATCAGGTCAAGGCGCAAAGATAGTCTGATGCTCGTCAGATCATTGGAAGAGATTATCACCATATTTTTCTCGAGGATCACGCGGCCGGGAAGTCATTCTGATTGGAATCAGGGCTGACAACCGTTGAAATTTCACTCTCGGGAAATCATCAGTCGCTCCGATTTTGGGCAATCACTCTGGCCTGGCCTTTCGTCGGGGCGATATCAGCATCTTCATCGGTTCATTGTTAAGTTGGCTATTCGTAGGGACGATTGCTTGTGTTAATTCTATCAATCCAAAGCCAGCGCCCATCCTCGGGATGGCTGCTTTGATATTGTCCGTGCAAACGATCCGTGAGGCATTATGATGTTCCAGCACCTGAAAAATATCCGATCAATAGCGTTACCGGGACTTGCAGTAGCGGCGTGCGCGCTATCGGGATGCCAGACCGCAGCCAATATAGTGCCGACAGTGTCAAATGCAGCGCAGGTCGACGGGAAAGCGATCAGTAGCGCTGCATTTCCGGCCACGGACGAACTTTTTCCCAAACCCTATATTGATGCGCAGGAATGGCGGGATGGCCCTGTTCGGCATTTCTATGTCCATGGCGGATTTGAAGGCACGGACACGCGCTTTTCCTATTATTTTCCGCCCGCAGACCAATATGAGGGGCGCTTTTTCCAGCATGTCACACCCGTGCCGGACAGCGAGACGCTGGCACAGAAACTGCCGGCCGGAAAATTCAACAAGATCGGCTTCTCGGGCGCCAGCGGCGCCTATTTTATCGAAACAAATGGCGGCGGCACCATTGATCTGACCAAAGGGTCCGAGGCGCTGTCGGATCCGACGATTACGGCCTACCGCGCCAATGCAGCCGCCGCGCAGTTTTCGCGCCATGTCGCGCAGCAGTTCTATGATCTCAAAGACCGGCCTTATGGTTATATTTACGGCGGTTCAGGCGGCGCTTTCCGTACGATAGGTGGTTTGGAAAGCACCACGGGCGTGTGGGATGGCGGCGTGCCCTATGTCAACGGCTCGACAATGGCGATCCCGAACATGTTTACCGTACGCATGCAGGCGCTGAGGGTATTGCGGGACAAGTTCCCGCAGATTGTCGATGCGCTCGAACCGGGCGGCAGCGGCGATCCCTATGCCGGGCTGACGGACCATGAAGCCTCGGTGTTGCGCGAAGCCGACAAGATGGGCTTTCCGATGCCGAGCTGGTTTGGTTATCGCACCATGGGATTGCACGGCTTTGCCGCACTCTATGGCGGCGTGTCCATGGCGGACCCGAGCTATTTTACCGATTTTTGGACCAAGCCGGGCTATCTCGGCCACGATCAGCCCGGCCTGTTTGCCGAGGACCGGCTGCAGCATGAAAGCCGGATAACAGGGCTTGTAACCGCGGCAGAGGCAGCCCGGCTTGGCCTTGATGCCAATCCTTTCAGCGAAGCCAATCGCGGCGGCGTCGATACCGCATTCATCCTTCCACCGGGCGAAGATGGTTCGCGCATCGTCGGCCTGCGACTTGCCAAGGCACCACCCGAAAAATATTTTCTTGGCGGTGAGCTTGTCCCGGAGAGCGGCAACAGCAAGGGTCAGCGGCTGTTTTTGAGCCGCATCATTGGTGATGTGGTCATGTTCGGCGTGGTGAACCCGGAGCAGGTCGCGCAATTGCGGCTGGGCGATGCGGTGAAGGTCGACAATTCCAATTTTCTCGCGATGGAAAGCTATCACCGCCATCAGGTGCCGGGGCCGGATTTCCCGGTGTGGGACCATTATCGCGATGCGAAGGGCGAACCGCTTTACCCGCAGCGGCCGTTTCTGGTCGGTCCGCTTTTTGTTCAGTCTACTGCGGGCAGCCAGTTGACCGGAGAATATGACGGCAAGGCGATTCTCGTCGCCTCGCTCTGGGATCGTGAGGCGATGCCGTGGCAGGCCGACTGGTATCGCAAACGGGCCGAAGCGGCGGGAAGGGATGTCCGCCTCTATTTTACCGAACATGCAACGCATGGCGACGAGCCACCAAGCGGCGACCAGAACCGCCTCGTTTCCTATCAGGGCGAGTTGCAGCAAGCCTTGCGTGTTCTGGCCGCCTGGGTCGAGGACGGAACAGCGCCACCCGAGAGCACGAGTTACCGCATCGAGGATGGGCAAGTCATCGTCCCCGACATGGCTGACAAGCGTCTCGGTCTCCAGCCGGTCGTCTCCCTGACCGCCAATGGCGGCGAGCGAGCCGACGTAAGGACGGGCGAACCCGTTCGCCTTGAAGGCCGTATCGCGGCACCGGCAGGTGGCGGCACCGTCGTGTCGGCCGGTTGGGATTTCCAGGGCGATGGCAGCTATGTCCCGGTGGACCAGCTTGTCACCGGAAAGAAGAACGCATTGGTTTCGATCATCCATATATTTGACCAGCCCGGCACCTATTTCGTTGGTCTGCAGGGAACTTCGCAGCCGGACGAGGCGCAGGGCAGCCCCTATGCCGAGCTGACCAATCTCGACCGGGTCCGGGTGGTGGTCAGCGAATAAATAGCGTGAAGCTGCTCCGCGAAAGGGATATTGTTCTCGCGGTGGGGGCAAACCGCCTTGACAATTCACCCGCTCGCGGGCTGCTGTGTGCCATCGGCAAACGCAGCCTGTTCAGAATTTAATGTCCGGCGTCGATCCGGACATGCAATTCGTCCAGCCCACGAATTATATAGCTGGGCTCATAGGTCAATTGCCGGTTATCCGCAGGGCCATGTATCGTTTCATCAAGAGTAATGGACGAGGTTTCACGGAGCAGGGTGCCGAGCAAGAATTTCACTTCAGCACGGGCCAGCGCCGCACCGATGCAGGTATGGCGGCCCCGGCCAAAGGAAACATGCTGGTTGCCCTTCTTGCGGTCGAGACGGAATTCTGATGGTTGTTCCCATTTGGACGGATCGCGATTGGCTGCCGCCAGTGTGATGACCATCGGCTTCCCCGCAGGAATAATCATATTGCCCACCTTCACATCGTCAAGCGCCAGACGGAACGTAGCCTTGGTCGATCCCTCCAGCCGCAACATTTCCTCCATAAACGGCACCAGGTCCGCAGGATTGTCGCGCAGATGCTCTTGCATGTCGGGATTCTCCGCCAGATAGCGGACCGAATTTGCAACCAGCTTTGCGCTGGTATCCTGACCCGCCGCAAACAGGAACATCGAGGCTTTGACAACTTCGAGAATGTCGGGTGTCGTTCCGTCGGGAAAGCTGGCGTGGGCGAGCTCGCTCATCACATCGCCCATGTCCTGCGCCTTGCGTTCGGTAATATAGCGCATGAAAAAGCCGCCGAGATAGATAAGCGTCGCATCCGCCGAACGTTCGTCATCTTCGGTCATGTTCCCGGCAGGGGGACCCTTGTCGATGACCTCGCGAAATTTTTCCCGGTCGTCCGCCGGCACACCGAGCAGATCGGCGATGACCAGTGTAACATAGGGAGCCGCCATGCCCTTCACGATCTCGGCCTTGCCCGCGTTCACCGCTTCGGCAACCATCTCGTCGGCCAGCCGGGCCATATATTCTTCATTCGACTTGATCCGTGTCGGTGTGAACAAGCGGTTGAGCAGAGAACGGACATTGCTATGTTCCTGTCCGTCATAGTTGACGAGCAGATCGAACATCGGATGCTGTTTGCGAAACTCCGCCAGCTCGGTGCGAACATCGGCACCATCCTGTCCAAATTTGGGAATATCCTTGGCGCCGAACACGGCAATGCCGGAAGAAAGATGGTCACTGTCGAGCAGGGTCTGAACAACTGTATCGAATCCGGTGATAAAATAGATATCGCGCTCCTCATCATGGAAAACGCCATCTTCGGACCGGATTGCTTCGAATTAGGGATAGGGATCGCGCAGAATATCGAAATCTGCAAAATAGTCGCGCTTGGTCAGGTCGGTCATGATACTATCCTGTCTAGTTCCGCACATGCCGAGCCTAGGCTGATGCAAAAGAGGAAGAAAGATATCGCCGCGTCTGACGATGGATGCATCGCCACGGCGTTCTGTTGTCCGGTCTGCACAGGACTGGCTGGCCTCAACAAGTCAAATCGACTTGTATGAGTCGAGGAGGCTCCATGAGCAAAGACTCACCCATTGTTTTGGTAACAGGTGCAAGCCGGGGTGCCGGTCGCGGCATCGCTGCGGCACTCGGCAGTCATGGCGCGACGGTCTATCTGACCGGTCGTTCGGAAAAAGCCGGTGACCATGCTCTGCCCGGCACGATTTACGAAACAGCGGAAGCGGTGACCGCCGCAGGCGGCGAAGGGATTGCGGTCCGTTGCGACCATGCCGATGACGATGACGTTGCGAGACTGTTCGGGCGAATTAAGGACGAGCAGGGACGTCTCGATATTTGCATCAACAATGCTGCTGCCATTTATGACGAACTGACCATGCCGGGGAATTTCTGGGAAAAGCCGCTCAAGCTGGCCGACATTATCAATGTCGGTGTTCGCAGTTCCTACGTCGCAAGTTGGCACGCGGCGCAGATGATGGTGCCCCGCAAAAGCGGGCTGATCGTATTTACGTCGGCCTCCGGCGCAGCGCACTATGTCTATGGTCCGGGCTATGGCGCGCACAAGGCGGGCGTCGATAAACTAGCCTTCGACATGGGTAATGATTTTGCCGAAACCGGGGTCACAGCGCTGTCGATCTGGATGGGCGCGCTGTTGACCGATCGTCTGCTCGCCCTGATCGAATCTGACCGCGAAAAATACGGCTATCTCGAAAAGATCGTCGAAACCCCGGAATTTACCGGGCATATTATCTGGCATTTGTTTCAGGACCCGGGGCTTCGCAACAGAAACGGCCGGACATGGATCGGCGCAGAACTGGCGGAGCAATATGACCTGACAGATGCCGGGGGACGGCATGCCCCTTCCTTGCGGGACACGGATGGTATCGTCCCGCTGGAACAATATGACCGGGTGATCCGGTGAGGAGAGAAACGCGATGAGTGATATGGAAAGCCGTTTTGCAGCGCTGGAAAAGGAAGTTCGATATCTTAGGGACCGGCGCGAGATCGAAGATCTGGTTCATGGTCTCGGGCGCGCGATGGATCGGTTCGATGTCGAGGTCATGACGGAATCCTATCATGACGATGCCATGGACGATCACGGCACTTTCGCTCGAACCCCGGCGAAGGAATTCGCGGCTTGGGCAAATGCGGTGCACGATGGTGGATCGATACTTTCGATGCACAATATCTGCACCCACAATTGTGAAATTGACGGCGATACGGCACATGCGGAAAGCTATGTCATGGGCGCAATGCTGGACAGGAACGAGGAAACCTGCCGTTTTCTCAATGGCCGCTATCTAGACCGGCTGGAAAAGCGGGACGGCAGGTGGCGCATCGCGCTCAGGCGGTGTACCGTCGACGTTGTCATGCGCGGCGATGCATCGATGATGCAGGCCAAGCAATTCAAAAGCTTCGGGATGATCAAGGGGACGCGGGATAAAAATGATCCATCCTTTGCCCGTCCCCTGACGATGGACACGCCAGTCGATACCTGGTGAACGAAGATATACATGAGGTATCAGTGTTTTTTCGCCTATCGCAGCGACGATAGATTGCGGGGAATATCGATAATCCTTTGCTCTCACCTCCGCCTTGGATAAGCAAAGCAAAGTTATCGCATTCTATAAGGATTGAGCCATGGCGACCGAAATTTTGCTTCCGAAACTTGGATTTTCGATGACCGAGGGTCAGGTGGCTGAGTGGCTGATAGCGGATGGCGGGGAAGTGAAGGAAGGCGATTTGCTGTTCCTTCTGGAAGCGGACAAATCGACCAATGAAGTGGACGCCCCGGCTTCCGGCACGCTCAAGATCGTCGCTCCGGTCGGGGAAACCATCCAGGTCGGTGATGTAATCGGTTATATTGAATAAGCGCTTGTGACTCTCCGGGTAGGAATTGTTTCGGCAGCTTGGGGGGCATTCGCGCATCTGCCAGCATGGCGGGCTATCGAGGGCGTCGAGGTTACCGCGATCTGCACCTCGCGCGAGGAGACGGCACGAGCCGCCGCCGAACGCTATGCCATCGAACGACCGTTCTGGGATGCGCTGGCCATGTGCCGCGATCCCGATATCGATATTGTCGATCTGGGTACGCGCCCGGCGGTTCGCCTGCCGATGGTGATAGAGGCGCTGCGGCACGGCAAGCATATCTACAACAGCTGCCCGCACGCGCCGGACTGGACAGCGGCCAAGGCGATCGACGCCGCCTGGGACCGCAGCGCCAGTCATACCGCCGTCGATGCTTTTTCGCGTTATTTGCCTGCGCACCGCCAGATGAAGGCGATGATCGACGAGGGGTTTCTCGGACGGATGCTGGGCGGCAGTTGCCACTTCAACATGTCGCTGTTCAACCGTCCGGACAAGAATTTTCCCTACAACTGGTTTGCCGAGGAAGGTTCGGGCGTCTCCAGCCTGCGCAATTTCGGCAGCCATCTGCTTTATGTGCTGTGCGAGTTTCTCGGCCCGGTGAAGGAGCTGGTGGCTGACGATCAATTGATGTTGCCCGAATGGAAATTCGCCGACGGCGATCGCATGCGGGCCTATAATAATGATTTCGCCAACCTGATCGTGCGCTTCGCCTCGGGCGTCACGCTGTCGTTCCAGACGAGCTGGAACATGCCCGCGCAGGAAGGCTGGACCATCGACCTGTTCGGTACGGACGGGCGGCTGCGCGCTCGTGCGCCGAGCTTTCCCACCGTGGCGGATTGCACGCTGCACGCGGGTGCTGCGGACAGTCGCGATGTTGCCGGGCTGGTACCGGTGGCGCTGGACGTCGCGAAGGATTCGAGGATCGCGATGGAACCGGTCAGCAACCCGGCTCCCGCTTTTCCCATGGCGCTCACCATGCAATCGCTGGTCGATACCATCAAGGGGCGCGGTCCTGCGCGGCCCGATTTCGCGCTGGTGCTCGAAGTGGAGCGGGTACTCGAAGCCGCTCGCCTGTCGAGTGCTGAACGGCGCTGGGTCGAGATTGCGAGCGTCGTCTAGCTACTTTCGATCACGCTGGCTGGAGTTCCGATTCCTCAAGCGTATCGGGATAGCGGCCCAGTGACAGGAACATCAGGCTGGAGATCGCGAACATCGGGATGATCGCCCACAGGATCGCATCATAATTGCCGAATATCCCGTACAGGCTGTTGGCGATGAATGGCGCAATGCCCGATGTAAAACCGAACATTCCCCCCAGCAATCCGAACAGGGCGGCAAAATGGCGGGGCGAAAAATGGCGCGTGGTGAGATAGGCGCAGGCATCATATTCTGCACCGGCAGTCAGTCCCAGCATCAGGCAGGCAATGGATGCAGCCAGTGTCGACTGGTCGGTCGCCAGGAAAATCAGCGCTGCCGAGAGTGCGCCGACGGCACATCCCATGGCAACGAAGCGCCCGTCAATCCGGTCGAGCAACAAGCCGCCAACGATGCGGCCAATAATCGTGCCGATCCCGATAAGGCCCGCAACCTCTGCCGCAGCGATCAGGCTGAAACCTTCCTCCATCAGGACCGGTACGGCGTTGATTCCGAGACCCGTCGCGCCGAGCGAATAGATCACGCCGCCGATGGCCAGCCGGATGAATTTGGGAGACAGCAGTTCTTTTGTCATTCCTGCGGGCCGAACTTGTGCCAGTTTCCGGTCAGCAGGCCGTTCGGGCGGCTTGTCCTTTGCGAAGAGGAAAACAACCAGTGGAAACACGACGATGAAAGAAACTGCGCCCATGCCGATATAGGCACCGCGCCAGCCATAAGCCTCGATCAGCGTGGCGCCGAGATAGGGCACGACCGCCGAAGCGATGCCGGTTCCCGAGAGGGTGACCGCCAGCGCCAGCCCACGGTTCTTCTCGAACCGCTGTGCGACCGCTGCCGTCCATACGCTCGGGTAAATGCAAATCAGCGCCACTGCCAGCAACGCATATAGCGCCAGCCACGAAACAAGGCTGGGTCCGGCGGTCGAAATCAGGGCGAGAGATGCGGCATAAAAGGGGACGCCGATCAGTGCGACCTTGCGCGGTCCAAAATGGTCGACCGCCCTTCCGCCGAAGACGGCCAGCAGCAGGGCCACGACCGAGGTGACCAGAGGCCCGGCAGAAATTTCCGCGCGCGACCAGCCAAATTCCTGCTCCAGCGGTTCGATCATCACGCCCAGAGCATAAGCATGTACTGCCACCAGCGTCATGCCCAATACTGCGGGCGGAAGATTGCCTCCATAGCGACGCCATTCCTGCGGATCGAATATCTGCTTTTTGCCGTCGCTACTCATTGCCCATATTCTCCCAGTGGTCGCGTGAATTTTTCCAGACCAATATCTTGCGATACATCATTTGGCAGCAAAGGAATCGTCAGGCCTCTTTATCCGCCCCGGCGATGCTCGAAAATATGCAACAAATGCCGTGATCGATTGTGGTTCGTTCGAGGATGCTTCTCTCCCGCCCAGAATATTTCAACCGCCGGCAGTCTCGTCCAGCTCCGCGAAAGCTTCCTTCATCGCCGCCTTGGCGACATTGGAGGCCGGAAGTCCGCAATAGGGAACAGCCGTATACAGGATTTCCTCGATCTCCTGTTTGGTGAGTCCGTTCGCGATTCCCATTTTGGTATGATATTTGATTTCCTCGGTTTGCCGGAGAGCAATCAGCATTCCCAGCACGGCAGCGCTACGAATTTTGCGCTGCAACCCGTCACGTGACCAGACCGTTCCAAAAGCAAAGTCGATCGCCCATTTCGCTTGCTCCACGCCAAACTCGTCGGTTTCCAGATGTTGCTTGGCACCGGCAGCTGCTGCTTCTCCGTAGATTTCTTCGAAAATCTGCAAGCCTGTATCGCGCTGTTTATTCATAACCTGTCCCTTGTGTGATTGTTGAACATATTATCGCGTTGGTCATTTCGACCGCCCGAAAGTTTTCGTGCAGCAAGCATTGATAATGTTGGCTCCGGCGAGTCATTCACTCGGTCCGCACCGCGGGTTCTTCAAACACCGGATATTTGCCAAGACTGAAGACCAGCATAGCACTGACGAGGGAAATGATAATCCCGCCAATGAGAAACGGCTCGTAGGCACCGGTATTGTCAAAAGCCAGCCCTGCCAAAATTGGCCCCAGGCCAGCCGCCAAGGCAATGAGGCTCGACATGAAACCAAAAATGGCGCCGTAATTTCTCATGCCCGCATAACGCGCCGTCAGATATCCGCAGAGCTGCAATTTGGTGCCCGCTGCATAGCCGTTGATCATGACCGCAACGATGATCAGTCCGGTCGCCCGCACCGGTTCCATCAGCAAGGGATAGGCGACGGCGGTCGATGCCAGCGTGAGTCCTCCCACCCAGCGGACATGGAAACGGTCGATCAGCACCCCGGTTACAAGCTTGCCAACAATCCCGGCTATGCCGGCAAGGCTGGCCAGCCAGGCGGCGTTGGTTCGCGAGATTCCGGTGCCGATAATGATCGGCACCTGATGAACCGTGATGCCAATGGTGATGGTAAGGGTCAGAAGCGTGGCCAGTGCGACCCGCCAAAGGGACGGGTCCCGCCACGCCTGACTGATTGTCAGGCCGGGGAGTTCCGGCGCTGCTGACAGTTCGACATTGGCCGCGATTGCCGCTTTGCGTCGTCCGTCATGGGCATCATACAGAAACAGGATCGTGAGAATCAGGGCAAAGCCTCCCCAGCCCAGTCCCAGCCAGGCATAGGCTCCGCGCCAGCCGAATCCATCGATCAGAAAGTTGGTCAGCGGGGCGACAATCGCCGACGCCAAGGCAGAGCCGGCCAGGGTCATGCCCAGGGCCAGTCCCCTGTTGGCCTTGAACACGCTGGCAACTGCGGTCGTCCAGGTGGTGGCATGGACGGTCATCGACGCGAGGCCAAAAAGAAACCAGAGCCCCAGCCACTGGAAGGAAGCCCCGGTCATTGTGGCGAATGCGGCGATGGAAAGCGATGTGGCGGATAGGCCGATAATGGCAAGTTTTCTGGATCCGTAGCGATCAATCAAAACACCGAAAAAAGGCGAAAGAAGCAAGGAAATGGCGGCGCCGATTGCGGACCCGGACGACAGCAAAGTCCGGCTCCAGCCAAACTCGTCCTGCAAGGGCCCCATGAACAGGCCTGTGGCCGGGCTCATGAAGGATTGAAAGGAAAAGCCTATCGCGGCGGCGAGGACTAGGGTCCAATGGTGTCTCCATTCACTCCTGCTGGACTCAGCCGCTGCGGTGCTATTCATTGATGGAATCGATCACGTCCTGGGTGATGCCGGGTTTGCCCGGGTCACCAGCGAGAAACTCTTGGTGCTTCTTGTTGATAAAGGCATCCGGGTCTTTCGCTGCTTCTTCCAGCGTTGCCCACAGTTCATCATGGGTCGGGATCACGATCTTGCCTTGTTCCATGCCATCGGAAAGGGTGGTGGCTGTCTCCTGCTGTGTTTTCACGAAGAGATGGCTGCCCGGTGCCCGCATCACATAGTCATCGGAAAAATGTTTCATGCCCTGGGTCGAGCTCGTCATGACGGGGCCGGGGCACAGACAACTGACCTTGATCCCGAACTGCATGAGGTAGAGTGCAAGATTTTCGGACATGGAAAGCACGGCCGCTTTCGATGCCGCATAATGAACCCGGCTTGCGGCGAACGGATAGAGGCCGGCGAAGCTTGCCGTATTGACGATATGGCCGGAGCCGCGCTCGATCATACGCGGAACGATGATGTTATTCGCGCGGACCATGCCGAACAGATTGACGTCGAACATCTGTTGCCATGCGCCAAGCGGGATGTCTTCCGGATTGCCGCCGGATAAAATACCGGCATTGTTCATGTGGATGTCCAGCGGGCCAAGCGCGCTTTCTGCCGCATCGATTGTCGCAAGGACCGACGCTTCATCAAGCACGTCGCAGTGCAAGGCGACGCTCTCGGCACCCATGGAGCGCAAGATTGCGGCGGTCTCTTCTGCCGCGTCTTTTCCAATGTCGGCAACGGCAACGCGCGCGCCGCGCCTGGCCCATTCCTGTGCAATCCGCCGGCCGATATTCTGACCCGCTCCAATGATAAGAGCGTGCTTTCCCCGAAATGTTTGACTCACTGGCCGTTCCCTTCCCAATTCCCCATATTGCCGTGTATCTGTATGTGCGATCACGCGGCAGAGCAACCGGAGGTGCTGCGCCGATTCTTGCAGAATCCCGAGAAACAGAAACCATGACCGGCTCTCGGTATCGTCATGGAACTGCGCAATCGGGCGGAAAATCGGCCTAAAGCAATGGTCGGAATATTCGTCTCTCGCCGTCCGCAAGGGGGCATCACCCACGCGATATGTGGAAGTCCTCCCGCGCTGGTAATTGATCCCGCAGTTTCTTTCTCACATAGAACCCTCTCAATTCTAGGTCGTACATTTATCGGTTGCGAAAGGCTGCAAAGGTCGAAGCGCCAGATGACCCAAGAAGAATAATGGGTTCAAGATACAAAGTGAATCTGGCCAGCGCTGTTTCAGGGAATGGCGTAAAAAAGAAGAGGGAGGATTAAAATGAAATTCAAATCGAAAAAAACTGCTCTGTGTATTGCGTCTGCAGTAACGGCGCTCGTCGCTTGTCCGGGGATTGCCTATGCTCAGGATCAGGACGATGCTGCAACGGTTGATAAGAAACTCATCGTTGTCACCGGCACTCTGATCCGCGGCGTTGAAGCCACAGGCTCGCAAACGATTGCCCTGGATGAAACCGCGATTATTGAGAGCGGCGCGTCTACAACCAACGAGTTGCTGGGCGAGATCCCGCAGATCGGCACCTTCAACAACAGATTTGACGGCGATCCGCGGTCGGCTGACAGGCAGGAAATTTCTCGCCCGAATCTTCGCAATTTGCCTGGGGTTAATGCTGCGACAGGGGCGACGACACTGCTTCTCGTCGACGGGCATCGGATGACGCCAATGGGGGTCAGTCAGGCATCGTTCGACCCCGATTTTATTCCGCCCGGGGCGATACAGCGCCTTGAAGTCATAACCGATGGTGGTTCTTCCCTTTACGGTGCGGATGCTGTTGGCGGCGTTATCAACTTTATCACGAGAAAGAGTTTTGACGGCGTTCAGGTTGATGGCGGTTATGATTTTGGTGACGATTATAGCGCCTGGAACGCCGGGATTACGGCCGGGATTAATTGGGATCGTGGAGGAGCATTTTTCTCCTACTCGACCTACCAGCGCGACGAGATTTCTAACAAGGACAGAAGCTATGGCGCGCGCGGAAACTGGGATGTCGATGGCACTGTGTTGACCCCATCGGGTACCGAATGTCTTGTGCCCGTTGGCGAGATTGTGACCTGGGCCAATTTTGGTGCGGGTTGGACGAGTAACCCGGCGGCAGTGTCTCTGGGCGTTAAGCGTACACCCGTGGGTACACCGTGTGACATCGATGGAGAAAGTGCACTATTGCCCAAACTCTCCCGTCACAGTGCCCTGTTTGGCTTGACCCAGGAATTGTCGGACAATCTGACGTTTGAAGTGAAAGCCAATTACGGTGAATCTTCGGTTCGTTTTTCCAAATATCCGTTGGGCGATACGATTTCCGGGGCCAGCCCGAATGCCCTGATGATTCCCGGGGTGTTTGGCGACACATATGATGTGGCCTCGGTCGGTTTTTCCTATGGTGCGAATGCCGCTTATGTCGATCGCCAGCAGACACAGGATTTGCAGGTTTATGGCATCACACCCGAGTTTACCTTTGACGCCGGCGGCGGGTGGCAAATAAAAACAACGGCCTATTTTGGAGAGTCGCAGTCAAGCAGAGTGCTGCCTGGTTCTGATCGGACCAAGCTGACCAACTATGTAAATTCCGGTGCACTTGATCCCGGGAATGTTGCCTCTGCCAGCGCCGCTGTCATCACGGACATTCTCGATTTTGAAACAGCCGGCGAATCCGTGCAGGATCTGTTCCTTGTTCGGACGATTGTTGACGGCGGATTGTTCGAACTGCCGGGCGGCACCGTAAAGGCTGCCGTTGGTGTCGAATATAACCGTGACCGGGCAAAATTGCGGGAAGGCGATGTCACGATAGGCGGAATCGCGAACCAGCCGTTCCGGCATGCATCGCGCAATGTCAAATCGGTGTTCGGTGAGCTCTCGATCCCTGTATTCTCCATGCTGGATCTGTCACTGTCCGGTCGATATGATGACTACAGCGATTTTGGCGATACCTTCAATCCGAACATCGGGTTCAATTTTACGCCCTTTGACGGCTTCCGAATCTATGGCCATTGGGGCGAATCGTTCAACGCGCCAACCGCTCTGGACAGTGTCCGGACGGCCAATGCGAGATTCATTGCCGGTGCCGTGCTTGGGGTGCCGGATCCTAACGGCGAGATCACCAGTGCTCCCGGTGTTCTCATCGATCCCACGCGAGACGACGTATTGCTCGTCGAAGGTTCGGGCGGCGCCTTGCAGCCTCAGACCGCTGAATCATGGTCCATCGGATTTGACTATGAGCCGGTTACTAATCTGAAATTTGGTGCGAACTATTATGATATTGATTTCAGCAATATCTTGGGCGCTGTTAACCCTCAGCTGGCGTCGGTCGTATTGTTGAACCCGGAAAAGTTCATCTTCAACCCGACCCAGGCCGACCTTGACACATTTCTTGCGGCGTCGGAAAATGGTGCGCAATTTTCTGGGATCAATGTCGCAGATCTGGCCCTCATCATTGACCGTCGGGTTGCGAATATCTCCAAGGCACGTTTGAAGGGTCTTGATTTTACGGCAAATTATCTGGTCGAAACAGGATTTGGTAACGTCAGCTTCGGGGTGGCCGGAAACAAACAGTTTACCTTTGATGTCACTGACTCCGGCACTACGGTTGATCAGCTCGAGTTCGATCTGCCCGACTTCAATGTTGCGGGTAATATCGGTCTGAGCACTGGCGGTTTCACCGGCAGGGTTACGTTGAAACACACGGGTGGGTTCAATACCAACACCGCTGTGAACCAGACGAAAGTCAGCAGCTTCACCGTTGCCGACCTTTATCTCGGTTATGAATTTCCGGAAGGTTCGGGCATTGCCGACGGTCTGGCGCTGCGGGTCAATGTGGACAATCTGTTCGACACCGATCCGCCGGTGTTCCGTCAACAGCGGAATCTCAACTATAGCGGCTTCACGCTGGGACGCATTTTCAAGCTGAGCTTGTCCAAGAAATTCTGAGTTCGGAATTTTAATCGATAAGCCGAAAAGCCTGGCCAGAGTCCTCTCACTCTGGCCGGGCTTTGTTTTTTGCAGGAATTGAAAATGACCAAGAAGATCGCTCTGGTAACCGGAGCAAGCAAGGGGCTGGGGCGCGGAATCGCCCGGGCACTGGGGTCAAAAGGGATGACTGTCTATCTCTCAGGCCGCGACGAGGCCGCTCTGGAAGTGGCCGCAGAAGAAGTAACGTCTGCGGGCGGGCAGGGTGTCGTTGCCCGTTGCGATCATGGTGACGATCAGCAGGTGAAGGCTCTGTTCGATCGCATAGCGAACGAACAGGGCAGGCTCGATCTTCTGGTCAACAACGCCGCTGCCGTACATGCACAGGAACTGGCGGCACCGGGCCCGTTCTGGGAAAAGGAGCTAAAGCTGGTCGACATGATCGATGTCGGTCTGCGCTCCAATTATGTCGCAAGTTTTTATGCCGCTCCTTTGATGATCAAGAGCGGCGCGTCGCTGATCGTCAATATTTCTTTCTATGGCGCTGCAAGCTATTTCCATGGCCCTGCTTATGGGGCTGCCAAGGCTGGCACCGACAAGATGGTGCACGATATGGCGATCGATTTTGCCGACACCGATGTCAGCGTGGTTTCGCTGTGGCCTGGCTTCATCCTGTCGGACATGATCAAGGCGCTGCCGGAAGAGCATAAAAGCCCGGAATTGAAAGCGATGCTGCCGGAATTTGAAACGCCCGAATTTTCCGGTCTGGTCATCGCTGCTCTGCTCGAGGATACGGACCGCAAGTCATATTCGGGAAAGGCGCTGATCGGAGCGCGCCTCGGCAAACAATATGGCATCGTCGATCTCGACGGAAAACAACCGCGGGACTGGTCGGAATTACATGGTGAACCGCTTGCGTTTTTTACAGCGCCGGGAAATCAGAAGAGAGAGAAGCAATGATCGAAGCCCAGCTAGTCGTCCTGACCAATGCCGTCGAAGGGCGGGATGCCGATTTCAACGACTGGTACAGCAATGTTCACGCGCGCGACACGATGCGGATGCGCGGCGGACTTGCCCAGCAAAGATTTCAATTTTCAGAGGATCAGGTGCAGGATTTTTCTGATGGGTTTCCGGCGAAATATCTGGCGCTCTATGATGTTTATGATGCCGCATGGTTCGTGCAGGAACATATGGACCGGGCGCGCACACGGTTCATGGTCATCGAGGATTCTCTCGATATGTCACGGCTTGATGACTTTGCCTATTACCCGTTGTGTTTTCGCGACAAGAGGCCCCGCACGTTCCAGAATTGCGGCGTCATCCTTGAGCAGATGCAGGTCAAGTCAGGCGAAGAAGCAGCGTTTCGCGATTGGTTCTGCGACGTCTACATGCCCGAACGCTTCCGGCAGGACGGCATCGTCTCCGGTGCGCTCATGACTTTCGATGAATATGGACAGATGATGCCCTTTCCGCCGGGTCATAACCATCTGGCGATCTGGCGTGTCGAGAACGAAGGCGCGCGCGACCTTTGGCGGCAATCGAATCCGCTTGCGGAATGCTCGCATGTTGAATCCGGAAAGACCGCGATCAGCTGCTGGGACATTGCTTCAAAACGGATCATCAAGGATGACGTGACCTATCCGGATGCGGAATCCCTGGCAAAGGAAGAGGCGGCGCGTGCGCGGATCAAGGCGCAGGGTTCCGAAGTGACAACCGGACAACAGCGGATCAAGGGGTGAATTTGATCTCCGGTCAGGCTTTGGAAATTAGCGGAACCAGTTTCTCGATCACCACCAGCGCATTGAAATGTTCGGCCACCGACCGGATGCGGCCGTCCCTGATGCTGAAAACGAACACATAGGTGTTTTCATAGTCTGACCCGTCCACCAGTCTGGCTGTCGCTCGCGCCTCTGCCGCTGCGCGATCTGCTTCGGCGGTGATCGAATCCACCGTGAAACGGATCGACCCGCCGGTCAGTTTTGCCAGCAGCGGAATCGCGCCCTGATATTGCTCTTTCGCCAGCGGGCCCTGCGTGGTCGTCCAGGCGGTAAAATCATCGGCGAGCAGGTTGTCGGGCAGCGCGCCTGCCTCAATCGCCGCGAAATAGGCGCGGACGATGCTATGGCTTTCTTTCATGATCTTCCAGTCCGGTTCCCTAGCCATTGTCCCGAATCGTCTCGGCCGCCCGCAGGCCGGAAAAGACACAATCACCCAGCGACAATCCGCTGACATAATAATGCGAGCAGATGCCCACTGCGGTACGCCCGGCAGCATAAAGACCGGGAACGATGCCGCCTTCATTCGAGAGCACCTGACCGGTCTCCTCGTCGACCAGCAGCCCCCCCATGGTCAGGGCGGGAATGGGGGATACTTTCAGGGAATCGCCGATGTCGGTCGCAAAATAGGGGCCGGTATCGATGGTACGGCGATATTTTTCGGACTTTCCGAGCGGATCGGGTTCGCCCTTCGTGATATGATCATTATAGGTACGGATCGTCTCCGCCATCACGTCTGCGGGAACGCCGATCTGGAACGCCAGTTCCTCGAGAGTCGGGGCGCTGACCGTATAATCCTTCTGCGTCGCGCGAAACTGGATTTTCTGGAACAGCATCTTGTCCATGCCGTCTATTTCTTCCTGCACCATCTGTTGCAGCGGCTGATCCATGATCATCCAGCCCTTGCCGCCAGCCTTGGAGAACACCGCTTCGCCAGTGCGGGCGCCATAATATTCCTCGCCGACAAGCCGGTTGCCATCCGGACCGACCGTACAGCTTTTTACCCAATTCTCCGGTTGATAGAGAAATTTCCAGGCCGAGATCCTGTCGAGCGAACCGGTCTGGGCACCGACCGACATGCCGAGCTTGATTCCCGATCCGTCGTCAGCAATCGTGCCCAGCGGATGGGATTTCAGATAGTCCGGCGCGGTTTTCGCCATCATCGCACGATTGTAGGTAAAGCCGCCCGCAGAAAGCACCACACCCTTGCGCACGCGGATGCGAAGCGTCCGGGTCTTTTCTGCTTCGAGCTTCATGATCGTGCCCTGCAACTTGCTGGTCAGACCTAGTACCGAGGCAACGATATTGTTCACCAGCGCCATCGCCTTGCTGTGGCGCCAGGCGGCGAAGCCGGAAGGCATGCGCTGGACTTCAATCCCGATCACCGCGCCCTGGCCGTCAACGATCAGCCGGGTCGCGCGTGTCTGGCGAAAGAAACGGACATTGGGTTTTTCCTCCATCGACCGGAGGAGCGGCGGCAGCAGATACTGGCCGGACAACTTGGTTGGCTCGCCGCCACTTTCCGGCTTGGCCCGGTGGCCGCGCGGAGCGGGGGTCGCGCGCTCGCGTCCCGGAACGGTCAGCTCGTTGCCGGAATAATAGAGCGAGGCATCATTGGGGTAGGAGGTTTTCTGTTCGGTAGCCGGTCCACCGAACCGCGCGCCGTAGGTTTCCAGCCAGTCCTGAAAGGAGCTGCTCGCCTCGGAGAAACGGCGTACCGTTTCGGGGCGCACGATGTCGCCGGTTTCAAAACTCAGGTAATTGGCCATATTTTCCGGGTCATCAGTAATCCCGGCTTCTTTCTGTGCCTTCGTGCCCCCACCCATGTAGATGACGCCGCCAGACAGCTTGCTGGCCCCGCCGCCTTCACCGCGGTCAATGGTGATGATGGCGAGCGCAGAGTCTTCGGACGCCCGCAAGGCAGCGCAAACCCCTGCCAGACCAACGCCGACCACCAGCATGTCGCAACTCTCGTCCCAGGACAGGGCATCGGGATCGGCAACCACTTCTGCCGGTTCGACCCGGTTGGAGGTCGGGGTCAGGTCGTCGAGAAATTGATGGTCGGGCTTCACGCAAAATACTCCTGTGGATCAGTCGGCTGCGACATCGGCAAACAATTCGCAAAGCGCGGGCCGATGCACCTTGAACGACAGCGTCTTGGGCAATTCGTCGACGAAGCGCCAATGCACCGGAATATGCGTTGCCATCACATGTTCCCGCAAATGGGTTTCGATCGCTTCCGGGCCAGGGACGTCATGTCCCGGCTTGATCTGGATCGCAGCGCCCGGGACTTCGCCCAGCCGACGGTCCTTCACCCCGACCACGCCGGCGGCAGAAATGTCCGGATGCAGCAACAGCGCCCGTTCGATGGCTTCGGGCAATATCTTGAACCCGCCTCGGATGATCGCGCCATCGGCCCGGCCGCGCAGATAGAGGAATCCGTCTTCGTCGATCATGGCGAGATCCGAGGTGCGGATCCAGTCTGGCCCGATACGCGGGGAAATGACTTCCAATATCCCTTCGCTGGTCAGGGGCAGTTCTTCTCCGGTTTCCGCATCGGTCACGCGCAATTGCGCGCCACCGATCGGCCGGCCGACGCTGCCGATCTTGCTATTACCGAATTCCTCGATATCCTTGAGGCTGGTGGACGTTACCGGTCCGCCAAATTCGGTTGCGCCGTAGGAGATCAGGATCGGAATGCCATAATGGTCTTCGAACGCGCGCTGGACCGACGGGTCGAGCGGTGCTGCACCGGTGCCGATGGCCATCAGCCCGGAGAGTTCCTCCTTCGGAACATCCGCATCAAGCACCATCTGCACGCCGGCCGGTGGAAGACCGGAAATTTTCGGCTGATAGGCAGCGATAAATTCGCGCCATTTGGCAAGGCTGAAACGATCGTGCAGCACCGCCCGATGCCCGCGCAGGAAGGTCGGGATGGTCGAATAGATGCCCGAGATATTGCCGATCGGCATGTACAGCAACATGGGCGGCTGACTCGCCGCGTCACTCGCCTGCTGGTTGCCGGTCGTGCCGCCGGCGAGCAATTTTTCGATCATCGCATATTCGACGGGGAATTGCTTGGGCGGGCCGGTGGTGCCGCTGGTCAGAATTTCAACGCGCGGTTCGCCGGCCGGGTTGATATTCGCCTTTTCACCGACGGTTTCCAGTCCCGGAACAGCGTCCGCTGCAAGCTCGTCGAGCGCGATACCGGCATAACTAAGGCCCTGCATCGCTTCCACCACTTCAGGCTCGAATTCCTGCGCTGCGGCGACCACGATCGGCGATGCAAGGCGCTCGATGTCTCTGATGATCCCGGCAGGCGACTGAAAGGCATAAACCATCCGGATCGTACGACCCTGCGACAGCAGAGTGAAAAGCGCTGCGATCGCCCATGGACGGTTGCGCGGGATGAAGGTGACCGGTGCATCGGCCGCCACGCCGCTGGCATCCAGCAGACCGGTCAGCCTATCACCAAGCTGGCGCAGATCGTTCCAGCCGTACCACTTCCCCTCGAACTCCACGACCTCGGTCCCGCCGGGGCGGGCCAGAAGTTCGGAACATAGTCTGGGCAGTTCACTCATTCGCCTTCTTTCAGGCCAAGCCGCTGCTCATAACGGTCATGGAAGGCGCGGATGATCGATTCCTGATAGGCGCCGTAAATGACATGGGGCGGATTTTTGGTCTTGAGCCCCTTGTGGACCTCGGTGATATTGGCCGTATCCTGATCGAAAATCCGTGCGAGCGTTCCTAGGTCCTCGCATGATACCCAGGGCTCATCCGGATCAATCATCTGCAGCTTTGCGGCAGGCGGCTTGGGCTTGTCCTTCGGCCACGGCGCGAGCAGCATCGTGTCCAATATGCATTCGTCCGGATTGTCACCATGGGGACGGAATCGATAGACGATCCGGGCCCAGCCACCCCAAGGACTGAAATTGGGGAACAGGTTGTTGAATGTCTGTTCGATCAGCTCGATGTCGGAATATTCCTCCACCTCGTCGCCGATCAGGCTGCGCAGATATTCAGCGTTATAGTCGGCCATCATGCGGAAAATGTCGAGCGTGCGTTCCTTGGGCAGGATCATGCCGCGCTGCGGGCTCGATCCGCTCGCATTGATATGGCCCAAACGCCCCCAGTTGCCGAAAACATCATAGCGGGTCTCGGCCAGATCCCCGCCCTGCAGCAGCAGTTGAGGATGGGTGGCGATCGAGTGATAGGCTTCGAGGAAGGCTTCCTGCATCAGTTTCCAGTTGGCCTTTATGACCTTGCCGACGTGCAGCATCTTGTAACGATTCTCGAGCTTGTTCTTCTTGTAATGCTCCAGCATTTCCGGCCCGGCATAATCCTCGAATGATTCGCCATCAGCGTCCGGATTGATGAAGATGAAGCCGCCCCAGTGGGCAACCCTCGCTTCGGTCAGATCGCCGTCGGTTTCCCGGATGTCCGGGAAGTCCCACTCGCAGGTCAATTCCTTCATCTTGCCGTCGATACCCCAGCTCCAGCCGTGAAAGGGGCAGCGGAAAATCGCGGCTTTCTTTCCGTCCCGCTCGCAGATTCGGCGGCCGCGGTGGGGACAGGCATTGGCATAGGCCTTGAATTCATTTTCGCCGGTACGTGTCACGATATATTCGAGATCCGCGATTTTGTAGAGAATATGGTCGCCAACCTCGGGGATGTCATCTGCGCGGCAGGCCATCTGCCAGCATTTCTTCCAGATATGCTCGACCTCGAGATCATGAAAGCGTTGTTCATGGAAACGGCCGACCGCGACCTTCTTCGGGCCGCCGGGATAGGGGGACGATTTCTTGTACACCTCGGGAACAAGATTGAGCTTGCGGTCATTCTCGACAAAATATTCCTGCGGCACATAAGCAGCGGAGCGTTTCCCTTCCTCCGTATCCTGACCCGGGTCCGGTACATAGGGCGCGATGATCTTCGGTCTTTGCTGCGACTGGCCGTTGTCCTCATCGCTCGACACATTTTGTGCATCGCGCCCGGAGCCTGTTTTGAATTTCGCAGAAATCTGCTCGGCATGTTCGGGTGTTGGCGGCATCACCGACCAGAATATGTCCTTCTCCGCCCGCATCGTCGGGCCGCCGATGTAGCGCAGGAAATGAATGTCCGCCTGGGTCAGGTCGCCTTCAATCCAAGTGCCGTCCCATTGGAACAGGCCGGACTTGCCGCGCTGTTTGTCTTCGACACGGACCTTGCCGCCTTCGACCTCCTGATAGACAGCTCCGCTTATCGGGTGTGGTTCGCAACGCATTGGCTCATCCTCCATTCCTTCCATCGGGGTGCACAGAAATTAAACGATCCGGTGCCCACCGTATATTGGTCGCAATCTGAGCGCTCATAGCGATGCTGCGCAACCCATTTTATGGCCTGTCGACCGATAGAACGCGACGGCGATGGAATGACGCCTATCGATACAGGGCTTGCTTGCCGCTCGAACATTCTGGATCGCCGCCGCGATAGACGATGGTCCGGCCTGTTCCCCGTGGCCTTGCGTCGCTATCAGGCGCAGAGCTTCAGCGCAGGAAAATAAGATATTGCCGAGCAGGGGATCATGGGCAAGGCTGGCTGTCTTTCTGGCAGTGGCAAATCTGTACTGGTCTGCATCCGGGGCAGAAGTGCTGGCGGTCAGCAACGACGACGGGGATAGGGGAAGTAGCGAAATGACGGCACAGAATCCGGAAGCAGAGGCCAATATCCCGCCAGTCGCAGGCTGGAATGAATTTGTTGATGCGTTAAGGGATCTGCCTGGCAAAATGTTGGCAAAACTGCCCGAGACCCAGCGCAATGACCCCCAGATCAGGCAGGAGGTTGCGCGTCTGGCGCTTGCTGCCCTTGGTTCGGTCACGATCGACAGTCTTGGTGGTGACCCGGACTTTCCGGCCTTCCTCCCCACAATCGGACAGGTGCTCGGCGTCGGGCAGCCCAATGCCGATACCATCTACCGCGCCGCGCGCATTTCGCCGGACGGGATATACCGGCTCAGCGGCACCCGCGGTTCGCTCAACCAGGCGGTGATCGGCCAGGTCGTGCCCCGCAATGCGGAAACCGGCAGCGGCCGTGCCCATCTCGATATCAACGCCATGAAGGTAGACGATGATGACAGTTTCGAGCTTGTCATCAGCGCCGAACGGCCAGAAGGCTATGTCGGGGAATGGTGGGAACTGCGTCCTGCCGCCAACCGCCTGATGGTGCGTCTGGTCAGCTACGACTGGGCCAATGAAGTGTCGCCGAAACTGGCGCTCGAACGGATTGACCGGCCGATGCGCAAGCCGCGTCCCGCCGCCCAGGCCCTGGAACAAAATCTGCGCACGATGCCCCAGGCGATCGGATTCCTGGGACCCATGTTCGTCGATCATGTCGAGCAGTTGCGCGAAGAGGGCTTTGTCCATCGTTTCAAGGAATTTGACGTCTCCGCTATCGGCGGACTGGCCGGGCAATTCTATTATGAAACCGCCTATGAGCTCGATGACGGCGAAGCACTGATCATCGAGACCGCAGTGCCAAAGACTTGCCCTTATCGTTCGATGATATTGACCAACTATATTTACGAGACGACGGACTGGTATAATAATCATTCCAGCCTGAACGGCCATCAGTCTCCGCTGGATAGCGACGGAAAATGGCGCGTCGTGATCAGCGCCCGTGAACCCGGCGTAAGAAACTGGCTCGATACGGCGGATTATCCCGTCGGTGCGATCCAGGGCCGCTGGACAAATTGCAGCGATCATCCGATCCCGACCATCACCAAGGTCGCGTTTGATGATCTGGCGCAACATCTGCCTGCCGATGTCGAGAGAATATCGCCCGAAGAACGGGAATCAATATTGCGGGCGCGCAGGCAGGCGATGATGAAGCGTCCGCACTGGTAATGGCATCACGCATAATGACGAAGATCAACCAAGACAGGTAGCAAAGCCCATGAACACAGAAAATCTCGCCCGCAGCTATTACCGCCGGGTCAATGCCAAGGATATCGAGGGCTTGCTCGCGCTATTCGCTGACGATGCCCGCTTCGCCTTGCCCGATGGCCGCATTGTGGAAGGCATGGATGCGATCCGTACCATGTATGAAGGGGTGTTCGCGCATGGCGGCCCGCAGCCGCAACCAGTGGCGTTCGTCCCCGGCGAAAATGCTGTCGCCGCCGAAATCGAGGTCCATCTCGCCGACGGGACAGTCCGGCAAATGGCCAGTTTCTTCCAGGTTGACAGTCAGGGGAAATTTACCAGCGTCGGCGTGTACCAGCGCACGGGTGGATAAGGTCGAGAAGCAGAGGAGTCACGGGATTTACGCCGTTCTACTTCGCTTTCAACTCGCGTGCGGCGCGATCCATTCGGGCCATCAGAACCGCGCAGGCATCCTGTAACGCGGCCATTGCAATATTGTCGGCCGGAGCCAGCTTGGCCGAGAGTTTGACATCTTTTTCCAGCAGATTGCGCAGGTCGAGAACGCCTTCCGCGGTAGAGTTTTCGCGCACTCCCATCATCCCCGGCACCACCTGTAGGGCAAAGCTCTGGGCCGAGCCGCGCTGCAGCGCCTCGCGCAACTGCTCGCGGTCAAAGTCCAGTTCCACCCCGAGATCGAGGATCGAGGCCGCGAGGCCGTAATTGGCGATACAGGCCAGGTTGTTGAGCAATTTCCCGACGAGTCCCCGGCCGACCGGCCCGAGATGGGATACGGTGCCGATGGCTTCGAGCCAGGGTGTTGCCCGTTCGATAGTTGCTTCATCTCCGCCGACAAAAAGAGAGAGTTTGCCCTCGAGCGCATAGTGGCTGCCACCCGATACGCCGACATCAATCACGCTCACGCCATATTCGCCGGCTTCTCTCTGGAGATCCTGAGCCAGTTCCGGGGACACAGTGGAGGTGATGATGAAAATGCCGCCTTCGCCCTGCGCCTTGAAAATTTCACCGTCGGCAGTCAGGTCGCGCAATTGCTCGTCGGTGCGGACGCAGATGCCGACGATGTCCTTGCCGCGCGCTGCCTCGATCGGATCGAGCGTGCGCTGCGTGTTCGGCTCGTCAAAGGCTTCCAGTGTGGCGGGAAAAATATCGCATCCGGTGACCGCGAAGCCTTCGCGTGCCAGCCGTCTGGCGATCGGGGCCCCCATTAATCCCAGTCCGATAAAACCCACACTCGCTTTGCTCATTTTTCTCTCCACTGGCTCCGGTCGCCATCCCACGCATGGAGGCGCAATTTTCGCGACAGTAACGAAACGGATGCGCGCTTCAATGCTATTTGCTGCAAAGCCGCCGGTGCTTCGCGATATATCGGCGTGGCGGTAGTTTTATTGTTCTCCTATCAGATGCCGCTGGCATCACTCCGGCGTTGTCTGAACCATGGCTCTTTATTCCCCCGAGGTTCGGCTTATGGTCGTGCGATCATTCGACCATAGCGATGGGGATTTCATGGACTTTACATGGACTGAACAGGAACAGGCATTCCGCAAGCGGCTTCAGAAATTTCTGGCTGCGACCTTGCCCGATGACTGGGAACGCTTTTCGCAACATGGTCCGGCGTCTCCCGACCTGACCAAATATGCCGAAGGGTTCTGCGGCAAGCTTGCCGATGAAAATCTTCTGACGCCGCATTGGGCCAGGGAAATTGGCGGCGAGGGTCTGGATCCATGGCATCAGTCGATCCTTTCTGAGGAAATGTGGATCGCCGGCGAACCGCGCGGCGGCCAGTATATGAATGTCAACTGGATCGGTCCCACGCTGATAAAATATGGTTCGCAGGTGCAGCAGGAACAATATCTGCCTGCGATCACCGAGGGCTATGCGCTCTGGTGCCAGGGTTTTTCCGAGCCGGGCTCGGGATCGGATCTGGCATCTTTGCGGACCAAGGCAGATCTCGACGGCGATGAATATGTCGTCAACGGCCAGAAAATATGGACCAGCTATGCGGGACTGGCACAAAATTGCTTCCTGCTTTGCCGGACCAGCGATGACCGCAAGCGCGGCATCACGATTCTGCTCATTCCGATGGATACGGACGGGATCACGGTACGACAGATCCCGTCGCTCATCGGCGAAGGCGACATTCACGAAGTATTTTTCGACAATGTCCGCGTTCCGACGAGTGCGCGCCTAGGCGAGGAAGGGCAGGCGTGGGAAATCATCGGCTTTTCGTTGACCAACGAACGGCTGGGCATCCCACGTTATAGCCTTGCTCGATCGGCGCTCGACCGGGCTGTATCGATCCTCAAGCAGCGCGGAGTTTTCGATAGCGAAGCGACCAAGATCGAAGCAGCCCATGCAGCGGCGCTTTGCGAAGCATCGCGCATGGCGAGCTATGCGATTGTCAGCCGCCGGGCGAAGGGCGAGAAGATCGGGGCGGAAGCATCTTCGGCCCGTTTCGCCACGATCATGGCCGAGCGCCGGGTTGCCGAATTTGTCGTCGAATATCTGCCCGAAGCGCTCGCCGACGCCCATCCGTATCTGAAGATGCACCACCAGCGCGGCATTGTTGCCGGCATTGCTGCGGGTGCCGCCGAAATCCAGCTCAACATCATTGCCTCCGATGTTCTTGGGCTGCCAAGGGAGCCGCGCTGATGGATCTGGACCTAACCGACGACCAGCGCGCAATCCTGGATGCGCTCGACTCGCTCTGCAAACCTTTTGAGAATGCACCAATTCACGATGCGCCGCTTGCTGCGACCAGCAAAGAACTGGACCGGGCAGTGGTTGAAGGCGGTTTTCTCGATGTCGCTTTTGATCCCGATCTGGGAACTGTGACAGCCGCCATTGTCGTTGAACGGCTTTCGAGACTGCCTTTTGCAGTCGAATGCGCTGCCAGCGCCCTGGTTCGGCCGCTGCTCGGAGAAGAAATCCGCTATCCGCTGTGTCTTGTGGAAGACGCGCGCTCGACCCGTCCGGTGCGCTTCCTGCGAGAAGGCGCGACCGTGGCACAGGTCGGTGATGTCGTTTCGCTGTTTACCGCCGGAGTGGATCAGGTACGGCCGGAACCCGGGGCGTTATTTGCTTATCCGGTGGCGACGCTGCTCAGTCGCCCGGCTGAAGTCCGGTCGATAGACGTCTCGCCAACCGAATTCCTTACCCGCTGGCGGGTCGGTCTGGCGGCGGAAACCGCCGGTCTGCTGGCCGCGGCACTGGATGTCACCTGCGTATATTTGACCGAGCGGCAGCAATTTGGCCGCCCATTGGCGACCTTTCAAGCCCTGCGGCACCGGCTTTCCGAAGCGCAGGTTCGAACCAATGGCGTCTACTGGCTGGCGATGAAGGCGGCCGCGAGTCTGGACCCGGCTGATGCTGCCCTTGCGGCGCTGCACGCGCAGGAATCGGCGCGGCACTGCGTTTACGATTTTCACCAGTTTCTCGGTGCCATGGGGATGACGCTGGAGCATCCGTTGCATCTGTGGACCTACCGGCTCAAACTGCTCATCGGCGAGCTGGGTGGTCGCGGCGCGCAGGCTCTTGCCGCCGCCGATGCGAACTGGGGCTAGGCGCTACATCAGTTATTAGGAGCTGAAGGCAGGTTTCGGCAGGCTGACCAATGCAAGGCTGCTTGCCACCATGAAGCCGACCGTGAGCCACAGGAAATTGTCATAGCTTCCAAATTCGTCGAAAACATGCGCTGCACCGAGCGGACCGGTCGCGGTCCCGATCGACAGTGCCGCCAGCAGGCCGCCATATAAGGCGCCGAAACTTTTTAGTCCGAAATGCTTGGTGGTCAGATAGACGATCACGTCAATTTCCGCGCCCAATGTCAGGCCAATGAGCGAAGCGGCCAGCATTGCCGCCATCGTACTGGATCCGAAAGCTGCGAGCAGCATGCAGCCTGCCACCGGTAGCAGGAAGACAGCCGCTCCAACCCAGGACGCCCGGAACCGGTCGAGCAGAAGTCCGGTACCGAGTCGACCGGCGATCGAGAATAGCCCGATCAGGGCCGCGATCTCGGACGCCCGGATCGCGTCGATGCCGCCGGCCTGCAGGATCGGCAGAAAATGGACCACGAGGGCAATGATAGTGAAGGTGAAAAGCAGGCTGGCGATCAGCAGGCGAAGATAGACGGTCGAACGCAATCCTTCCATAAAACCCGTGCCTTCGAGCGCTTTCTCGACCGGAACCGGCGCGTCTTCCGGATGCTTGATATCGCGCGAATGGCGGAAAAACAGCAGAATGACGGGAAATGCGACAGCGCCCCAGATCAGGGCCTGAATAGCGAAAGCATTTTGCCACCCGTAAGCGGCAATCAGGCGCGTTCCCAGATAGGGGAATAGCGCGGCGGCGACCGATGCGCCGCAAAGCGTGAGCGCCAGCGCGAGTCCTCGCGATGCTTCGAAGCGGGAGGCCACGGCGCTGGTCCAGATGGTCGCCTGGACCGGCAAGGTGGCACAGGCCATGACGATCCACAGCAGATACCAGTTGGCCTGACTGCCGGTGGCTGTGCCCAGCAGGGCGAAAGCCGCAACAGTCAGCAGAACCCCGATGACACCCAGCAGGCGGGGGCCGACACGATCGACCAAAATCCCGATCGGTATGCTCAATACGGCCTGGATCAAAGTCGCGATCGTCAGTCCGGAAGTTGTCTGGGTAACCGACCAGCCGAACGTATCGCTGATGGGTTTGATATAGGCGCCCAGACCATAGATGTGGATGACGCTGGTGGCATATCCCAGTGCCGCTGCCAGCGGCACGGTATATCCGGCGCGCCATTCCTGCCGGGCGGAAATATTATGGTCCTGCATCATGATGTCCTCTTCGCGCCGGTTGATATTTTCCTAGTTCCGGCTGGTGCCGGTCAGACCGATTTCGTTCAATATTTCCTCACCATGCTGGTCGAGCGAAGGGGTGGGCCCTGCAACTTTGCCCGGCGTCCTAGAAAACCAGGTCGGGACTCCCGGATACCGGATGTCTCCATAATCGCTGGGTATGGTTTCGAAAAAGCCGGTCGCGTTCAGATGGGGATTGTCGAACAGTTCATCGGTGGTGCGCAAAGGGGCCGCCGGAATATTGAGCTCGCGGAGCAGATCCAGCCATTCTTGCGTGGTGCGTGTGGCAAATGTCTGGCCGAGCAAGCCGTAGATCCGGTCAATCTGCTTGGCGCGCAATTCCAGCGTTGCATATTCGGGCTTGTTCCACGCCGGTTTGACAGCGTTGATGAAGGCGTTCCAGTGCCGGTCATTATATACCAGCGCAGCGATATGGCCGTCCTTGGTCTTGTAGGGTTTGCGGTTGGGGGAGACCACCCTGTGATAATGGGCCGGCCCCAGTTCGGGATTGAACAGCTTGCCGCTGGCATGTTCGACAAGCATGAAGCTTGCCATGGTTTCGAACATGGCAATCTCGACTTCCTGGCCCTCGCCGGTGCGTTGGCGGTGAAACAGGGCCATCATCGTGGCATAGAGCGCGGTGAGTCCCGCCACCTTGTCCGCCATGATTGTGGCGACAAAATCGGGGTCGCCGGTCATCAGTCCCTGTACGTGTGTAAGACCGCATTCGGCCTGGATCGTGTCGTCATAGGCGGGCAGGTCCGCATCCGGTCCGCGCCGGCCATAGCCGTAACAATTGCTGTAAATAATATCCGGCTTGATCGCGCTGACCGCCGCATAGTCAAAGCCGATCCGGGCGATTGCCTTTCCGCGCATCGAATGGATGAAGACATCCGCGCCTTCGATCAGCTTTCGCAAGGCTGACTTGTCCTTCTCGTCGTGCAAATCGAGCATGATGCTCCGCTTGCCGCGATTGACATTGACGAACACGCCGCCAAGCCCCGGCGCCGGACCGGCATTAATGTAGCGGGTCTGGTCGCCTCCCGGCGGTTCGATCTTGATGACATCTGCGCCCATGTCGGCCATGATCTGCGTGCAATAGGGGCCGAAAACCATGCTCGTCAGGTCGACAACGCGAATGCCCGTCAACGGTCCGCCATGGTCTTTTTTGTTCGTCATCATCTCTCTCTTTTCACCAAGGGGCTAGATGATCGAGGGCGCAATTCCAATGCTGCAATACTTCGCCGGGCCGATATCGGGACAACGCCCGATTGTGACGGGCAAGACCGGCTGCTAACCACGGTGACGAAATTACTCTCAGAAAAGGTCACCCTGCCGTGGAATTTGACTTGAACGATTCGCAGACGGAAATTCGTGATTCAGTATTGAAACATTGTTCGCAATTTCCCGACGATTATTGGCTTGAACATGATGAAAGCGGCGAGTTTCCGTTCGAATTTCACAAATCCATGGCCGAGGCCGGCTGGTTTGGCATTGCCATGCCCGAATCCGTTGGCGGTGCAGGGCTGGGCATTACCGAGGCGGCTGTCATGATGCAGGCGGTATCGGAATCCGGCGGCGGGATGTCGGCGGCCTCCAGCATCCACGGTCCCGTGTTCAGTCTCGAACCGATCGCGCGCTTCGGAACCGAAGAGCAGCAGCAGAGGATGATCCCGCCGGTGCTCAACGGCGAGCAGAAAATGTGCTTTGGTGTCACCGAACCCAATGTCGGTCTCGACACGACGAAGCTGAAGACCCGTGCTGTACGCGAAGCGGGGGGCTATCGCGTCAACGGCGAGAAAATCTGGATCACCAATGCGCATGTCGCGGACAAGATCATGTTGCTTGCCCGCACGACGCCGATTGAGGAGGTCGAACGCAAAACGCAGGGTCTGTCGCTATTCTATACCGATCTCGACAAGGCAAAGATCGAAACCCGGCTGATCCCGAAGATGGGCCGCCATGCCGTCGGCTCGAACATGCTGTTCATCAACGACCTTTTCATTCCCGAGGAGGACCGGATTGGCGGCGAAGGCGACGGGTTCAAGATCATCCTGCACGGCCTCAATCCGGAACGGATCTTGCTGGGTGCAGAGGCGGTTGGTCTCGGCAGGGTGGCGATCCAGAAAGCCGCCAAATATGCGCGGGAACGCATTGTGTTCGACCGTCCGATCGGCATGAACCAAGGCATTCAGCATCCGCTGGCAAAATGCTGGACACAGGTCGAGGCGGCCAATCTGATGGTGATGCAGGGCGCTGCAAAATATGATGCAGGCCTGGAATGCGGCGTGGAAGCCAATGCGGGGAAATATCTTGCAGCCGAAGCCGGGTTTGAAGCCTGTCATACCGCCATGTTGACGCTCGGCGGAATGGGCTATGCCAAAGAATATCATCTCGAGCGTTATTTGCGCGAAGTACTGATCCCGCGTACCGCACCGATCAGCCCGCACATGATTTTGAATTATATCGCCGAGCGGGTTCTCGAATTGCCAAAATCCTACTGACCCGAAGGAAAGCAAAGATAATGTCCAACGATATTCCGATGAAAATGCGTTCATGGCTGTTCGCGCCGGGTGACAGCGAAAAGAAAATGGCCAAGGCGGCGGGCGGTTCTGCCGATATCGTCATATTCGATCTCGAGGACGCGGTGGTGAACGAAAACAAGCCGCTGGCGCGACAAATGGTCCGGGATTTTCTCCTCGCAAACCCGGACAACCGGAATCGCATTTTCGTCCGCGTCAATCCGCTGGACGGGCCATATACGCTGGCTGATCTGGCTGTGGTGATGCCGGGCCGTCCCGGTGGGATCATGCTGCCGAAAGTCTATGGCCGGCAGGATGTCGAGGCGCTCGACAAATATCTCGAGGCGCTGGAAGTCGCCAATGAAATCGAGCGGGGCACGACCCCAGTGATCATCCTGGTGACCGAGACAGCGGAAAGCATGTTCCATTGCGGCGATTTCAAAGGGGCGCCCCGAGTCATCGCGATGACCTGGGGGGCGGAGGATCTGGCCGATTCGATCGGTGCGAGTTCCAACACAAATGCCGACGGCAGTTACAGCTTTACCTACGAACTGGCGCGCAGCATGTGCCTGCTCGGCGCGTCCAAGGCCGGGGTCACCCCGATCGAGACCATTCAGGGCGACTTCCGCGATCTTGAAAAGCTGCGCCTCCGGGCGGAGCGTGTCCGGCGCGACGGCTATCGCGGCATGCTGGCGATCCATCCCGCGCAGGTCGATGTCATCAATGATGCGTTCACACCAAGCGAGGAAGAAATATCCGAGGCCCGCGAAATCGTCGCGCTCTTTGCCGCAAACCCGGGTGTCGGCACGATCGGCTATAAGGGCGGGATGCTGGACCGGCCCTATCTGTCCCGGGCGCAGCAGTTGCTGGCGCAGGTCGAGGGCGAATGAGTCGGAATATCACACCAGAGCAGCTTGACCTGACCGGCCTGCTAAAGGCTGGCGATTCGATAGTGATGGGGCAGGCTTGCGGTGAACCAACCACGTTGCTGGAAGCGCTGATCGCGCAAGGCCGTGATATTGACGGGCTCAAACTGTTCATCGCGACCAGTTTTTCCGGCCTTTTCAACGCCGATACCGTCGACAGTTTCGCGCTCTCCAGCATGGGCGCGATCGGCGCGCTCCGATCCATGACCAAAATCGGCAAGCTGCAGGTCATTCCGGTTCACGTCAGTCAGGTCGCGCCGCTGATTGCCGCCGGAATCATCCCCTGCGACGTCGCCATGGTTCAGCTCAGTCCGGCCGACGAAAAGGGCGATCACAGCTGCGGCCTGATCAGCGACTATGTCGGTGCCGCCGTGGACGAGGCGCGCCTGGTGATCGCCGAGATCAATCAGCAGGTGCCATTCACGCCCGGCGAAACGGTGGCGGGATCGGACATCGATGTCGCGGTCCAGGTCGACCGCTGCCCGGTCGAAGTACGACCAGCGACAATCAGCGAACTGGACGAGAAAATTGCCCGCCATTGCGCCGAATATATCGGTGACGGTTCGGTCATCCAGACCGGTGTTGGCGCGGTGCCGGATGCAATCTTGCGGCTCCTCCACGACCGCAAGGATCTCGGTGTCCACTCAGGGATGCTCGGCGACGGTCTGGTGGAACTTGCCGAAGCGGGCGTGTTGACCAACGCGCGCAAGGAAATTGATCAGGGCATCTCGATCAACGGCGCCCTGATCGGCACCAGGCGCCTCTATGACTGGGCGGACAGAAATCCTGCGATCCGCATGTGTGCCACCAGCTACACCCATGATGCCGCCGTGCTGGCGCAGCTTTCGCGGCTGGTGACAATCAATTCGGCGATCGAGGTCGATCTGACCGGGCAGGTCAATGCCGAGCAGAGCGGGGTGGCCTATCTTGGCGGCACCGGCGGGCAGGTTGACTTCGTTCGCGCCGGCGCCCGCTCGCCGGGCGGCGCGGCCATCACCGCGCTTTCGGCTACGGCCAAAGGCGGAACGCTCAGCAAGATCGTGAGCCGGCTTTCCGGGCCGGTGACCACCGCACGGACCGAGGTCGACGTGATCGTCACCGAATATGGATCTGCCGAACTGAAAGGCCAGCCTCTCGCGGAACGCGCCCGGCGGCTGGTCGCCATCGCGCATCCCGATTTCCGCGAGGAACTGGATCGCGAGGCGCACATCATAAGCGCAAGAGGATATTGAAGATGACCGATGCAGTCCTGTTTGATGCACGAGAAGACGGCATCGCCATCATCACCATAAACCGGCCCGACCAGCGCAACTGTCTCAGCCGCGAAGTGCGGGAAGGCCTTTTTTCCGCCTGGGAACGGTTCGAAAATGACAATGCGATGCTTATCGCCATATTGACCGGCAGCGGAGAAAAAGCCTTTTGCGCCGGCGGCGACCTGAAGGAGATGGTCGACAAGGGGCTGCAGATCCCGCCGCGCGACATGTTTCCCGTCCCCTATGACAATATCGAACTGTCGAAGCCGACCATTGCAGCGGTCAATGGCGTTGCCTTTGCCGGCGGCTGGATGATTGCCCAGGCCTGCGACCTTTGCGTCGCCAGCAGTTCGGCCAAATTCGCGATCACCGAAGTGAAGGTCGGGCGCGGATCTCCCTGGGCGGCGCCGCTGATCAGCATGATCCCGCAGCGGATCATGATGGAGATCATCCTGACTGGAAAGCCGGTCCCTGCGCAGCGCGCCTATGAGATAGGGCTGGTCAACCGCATTGCTGAACCGGATGCGTTGATGGCAACGGCGCTGGAACTGGCGAAAGAGGTCCTCGAAGGCGCACCACTCTCGGTAAAGGCCGGGCGCGAAACCGTGATGCTGGCGACCGAAATGGGCCGCAGCGCAGCGCTTCAGGCGGCGCGGGCCGCGCATGAGCTGACCTATACCAGTCATGATGCGCAGGAAGGCCCGCGTGCTTTTTCAGAAAAGCGCAAGCCCGAGTGGACCGGCGAATAAGCGCTTTTATCCGCCGGGAATGCCCGGCTCGCGCTTGTTGGTCAGCGGGCGGATATAGGAAATGTCCGCCCTCGATCGTTCGTTTTTCCCGTTGAGATCAATCCCCGGCAGATCGCCAAAGGGAATGGGCATCGCATCGGGCGCGACCGACCATTCAATGGCGTTGGTGCGCAGCGCGATCTTCCATTCTCCGCCGCGGCGCTCCAGCCGGTCGACATAGCGCCCCCCGGCAAGCCAGACCGTCTCGTCCTTGTTGCGCGCGACGAACATATAATAGGTTTCACTGTGCGCCGTATCGCCTTCTATGTCGCATGTGTGATTGAGCAGATTATGCTGGGTGAGGATCTGCATCTCTTCATGCATGGCGAAGGACCAGTCGCAGAGCGCCGGCGGAGCGCCGACAAAAGGGCCGGCTGCGATGGTGGCGTCCTCGTGGAAGGCAGACAGGAATATCTCCCGATCCAGCCGATCGATACCGCGACTGAAGTGGGTCAGGCAGTCCAATATGTCCTGCCGGTCCAACAGCGTCTGGAGGCGTTGTTCGTCCATTCTCAATCCTCCCCCTTGAAGGCCCATTCAAAGCTTTTGCCAAGATGGTCGGCCATGCCGCTGGGGTAGGGCGGGAAGGTCCACTGTTCAGAAGGATCGCGGATTGCGTCGATTTCTTCGGCGACCTGTTCGATCGACCAGCTGGGATGGAACACGCCCTTGCTTTCGGTGGTAAAGGCGCGGGCCATCCGGCCGGCGGCGGCAACAAGATGCTCGCCGGACAGCGTGCAGCTTTCATGGCACAGCCATGCGACCATCGGCGCCACGAGTTCCGGTTCCATCGGCGGATAGGCACTGGTATCCAGCCCATCGGCCATGCGGGTGACCGCAGCAGGAACGATCGTGTTCGACTGGATGCCATGCTCTCCGCCTTCCAGCGCGATAACATTGTTGAGCCCCATCAATCCGGCCTTGGACATGCCGTAATTGACCGTCGTCTGGCTGCCATACAGGCCGCTGCAGGATGTGGTCAGCACCACCCGGCCATATTGGCCCTCGATCATGTGCGGCATCGCCGCCTTGGCGAGATAGAAGCCGCCCTTGAAATGCACGTCGGTGACGGCATTGAAATCGTCGATGCTCAGTTCGGCAATCGTGCCATAGCGGACATTGCCGGCATTGTGGATCAGGATATCGATGCGGCCCCAGCTGTCGATCCCGCACTGGATGATTGCCTGTGCGCCTTCGGGTGTGGCGACGCTTTCGGTGCAGGCTATGGCTTCACCGCCCGCTGCCACGATCTCGTCCACTACGTCCTGCGCCGGGTTGGCGACGATTTCATCGCCCCGCGCAGCGCTGCCATTGTCATTGACCACCACTTTCGCTCCGCGCGACGCCAGCAGCAAGGCATAGGAGCGGCCCAGTCCCCGACCGGCTCCGGTTATCACGGCTACCCGGTCATTATAACGCAATTCATTCATGTCTTTCTCCTTAAACCGGTTCCCAGATCGGTGATCCGCGGGTGGCGCGCAAACTGGCTATGGTCCGGCCATCGATGTCGGTGACGCTATATTCCTGTGCCAGTTCGGCCGTGATGAATGTGCCGCCGCTCCGTTTCATGATCTCCGGGTCGCTCGCCATCGCCGCAATCACCCTGCCGGGAAATTCAGGCGTGCAGGCATCTTCCGGACGGGTTGCTGCGCGTCCTTCGAGGCCTGGAATATTGGCCAGATTGCGGATCGCGCGCTCGGTGAGGGTCAATCCCTGCCAGATCGACAGGGACGAGACGCCATGGGGTTTCAGTTCCACCGCCATATCGCGCGCCATGCGATCAACTGCCGATTTGCAGGTGCCGAAAATCGTACCATAAGTATAGGAGACCCCGACATAGCCGGAAATCGCCACGATCAAACCCGAACCCTGCGGCACCATGATCCTGGCGGCGTGCCATGCCGCGACAAAATTGGACCGGACACCGACATCGACCATCTGCCAGTTTGACAATGGTTTTTCCCAGAATCCACCGGGATCGGTCAGGTCATCGGGCAGGGCGAAGGCATTGTTGACGAGGATATCGAGTCGTCCGTGATCTGCACTCACCCGGTCAAACAGGGCCGTGACCTGTTCGTCGTCGCTGTGATCGACCGCAACGGCAATCCCTTTGCCGCCGCGCGCGCTACATTCGGCAGCGGTCTGGCTGAGGGTGCCCGGCAATTCGTGATCGCCCTCATTCACGGTCCGGCCGGTCACATAGACGCTCGCCCCCTCGGCAGCGAGGGCCAGAGCGATGCCTTTGCCAATGCCGCGGCTTGCGCCGGTCACCACGGCGACCTTGCCGTCCAGAACGCCCATTTCAATCCCTTTGTTATTTCTGCGATCAGGCTAGGCCGTGCGTCCAGACTATTGCAAGGTTGCATTCCCCGATCAGGGATACTTTCGCCGGGGCGATTATCTTGGGCCTGCTGCTTGTGAACCAAAGTCCTTTGCCGCACATTGCCGTCGAAGGAAGGGAGCTTCCGGCAGCAACGTGACACAGGTGTTTGATGATGGACCAAAAGAGCGAAAAAATTGATAATACCGACCAGCTGGAAAAACCGGTAGTCATTCCGGCCGAGGCCTATATTTCTCCCGAATATGCCGCAGCGGAGCAGCAGCGTCTGTTCCGGAAAACCTGGCTGCAGGCGGGGCGCATGGAGGATTTGCCAAATGTTGGCGATTTCATCACCTATGAAATCGGACCGGATTCGGTAATCATCGTAAAGTCGGGCGAGAGTGAACTCTCCGCCTATCACAATGTCTGCCCGCACCGGGGACGGCGCCTGGTCGATACGCTGCCGGGACAGCGCAATGCCCGCGGTACGCGCAAGAATTTCATCTGCGGCTATCATGGCTGGACGTTCGGGCTGGATGGCGAAAATAGCTATATCGAGCATGAGGACGACTGGCAGGGATCACTCTGCGAAGGCCGTGCCGATCTTGGCAAGGTCAGCGTCGGCACATGGGGTGGCTGGATCTGGATCAATCTCGATCCGGAATGTAGCTCCCTGGCGGACTATCTCGGCGTGGTGCCTGAAATGCTCGATCCTTATGGGTTGCAAAATATGCGTCCCCGCTGGCGCAAATGGGTCGTCTTCGAATGCAACTGGAAGGTTGCCATGGAGGCCTTTGCCGAAACCTATCATGTTTCGACCACCCATCCGGAGTTCAATGCCTTTGGCCAGTTTCGCGGTTGGGCGCGCAATCACGGTCTCCATAGCAATATCGGCTATGAGGCGCCGAAAGGGCTGGAGGAGGATTCGGGGAAATTGCGCCTTGGCACGGGTGAAGATCCGCGTGTCTCAACCGCCGAAATGCAGAATTTCACCTGGGAAAACGCCAATACCAATACCACCGGAACGCTGGTGGGAGTGGCCAACCGGCTCAAGGATGAAGTGCCCGACGGCACGCCGGCAGCGGAAGTCTCTGCCTACTGGATCAAGACGGCGCGCGAGGAAGACGCCGCGCGCGGCGTCGACTGGGCCAATGTTACCCCCGAACATACGGCGAAGGCTGGCACCGCCTGGCAGATATTCCCGAGTTTCCAGATCGGCCATGCGGTCAATAATATGCTCTGCTATAACGCGCGTCCCTATCAGGGCGATCCAGACAAATGCTATTTCGAGGCCGCTGTGTACGAGCTATATCCTGAGGGCGAAGCGCCCGAAACCGAATGGGAATATACCGAGCCGGACGACTGGCCACCTGTCCTGCAGCAGGATTTCAACAATATGGCGGCGGTGCAGCAAGGCATGAAAAATGTCGGCTTCAGGGGCGCGCAGCCCAATCCCTATATGGAGCGGTCGATTGCCAGCCTGCATTTCAATCTGTCACGCTACATGGGCATGGGCGCACCGCGCTCACGCAAATAATGCAACAATGGAGGCCTGATCGGCCCCTGGCCTAGCTCGCCCAGGGCTCCTCGCCTTCCAGCTTGGTACGCAACATCATCCGCCCGCATTCGGGATCATAGGCTTCGGCCCGGTGCATGGTCCCGGTATTGTCCCAGATGACCAGATCGCCGACTTCCCATTCGTGGCTGTAGGTAAAGTCGGGACCGGTAGCCCATTCGCGCAGTCCGTGGATGAGTTCTGCGCTCTTCTGGTGATCGACGCCGATGACGTGGTGGCTTGTGCAGCCGAGCACCAGAGATTTGCGACCCGAAGCATGTTCCCAGACCAGCGGCAATTCCTTTTCGCCGATCGACTGCATGCCTTTCAGCATCGCAAGCGCCGGCTCCGGACTATAATAGAATAGGGAGGCCCAGGGAGCGTGCAGAACGTGCAGATCGTCTATCTCTGCCTTCGTCTCGTCCGGCAGCGCGTCATAGGCGCTGTAAGTATTGGAAAAGCCGGTATTCCCGGTGCCCTTCGGCGACGGAACCTTGCAGCTCAGAAGCGAGGCGAGGATCGGAACTTCGTTGCGGGTGCCGTCAATATGCCAATAGAGCGAGCCCTTGAGATATTCGGCCGATTGCGGGTTTTCCTTCACATCCAGGGTGATTTTGGTTACTCCCTCGTCGTCACCTTCGGGGGCGAAAGTGCCCAGCGTCTTGGTGAAGGCAACCTGTTCTTCGGGGGTGAAATTGATCTGCGGAAACACCAGCACGCCGCGCGCTTCAAGCAGGTCGCGGATTTCTCCGGCAATGTCGCCGGAAAGCAATTCCTCTTTGCTGTTGAGAATCCGGCTGCCGATTGCGGGCTTGATTTCGTGCTGGTTCAGTTGGGTTGTCGTGGTCATTTTCAATTCTCCCATGCTTCGGTGCCCGGCAATATCGTGCGATGCATCATCCGTCCGGAGGCCGGATCATAAGGGGTCGCACGGTGCAGGGACGTTCGGTTATTCCAGATGACGGTATCGCCTACCGTCCACTTATGCGTGTAATTATAGGGTTCGCGCGTCGAAAATTCGCGGAGTCCGTGAAGAATGCGATAGCTTTCCTTGGGATCCACATCTTTCACATAATGTGCGGTATTGCCGAGCACTATCGACTTGCGGCCGGATTTGCTGGTGCAGACCAGCGGCAATTCGGCTTCGCCCTTGGACTGCCAGTCTTCCAGCTGTTCCATGGTCGGTTCCGGCGTGTGATATAGCTGCGAGCGCCACAGCGAATGGACCACGCGCAAGTCGGCAATTTTTGCCTTGGTTGCCTCATCCAGATCTTCATAAGATGTCGCGGTATTGGCAAAATCGGTATCCCCGCCCTCGGGCGACAGCACCTTGGCGGTCAACATGGAAGCACGAATCGGAATTTCATTCATGGTCCCGTCGATATGCCAGTAGAGCGAGCCCTTGAGATATTCGGCCACCCTGTCATTGACCTTCTCGTCGAGCGAGACCTTGAACACCTGTTCGCCGCGGATTTCCTTTGCCACGCCGCCGAGCAGGCCGGTGAACTGCAGCTGCTCCTCATCCGTGAAATTGACTTCCGGGAAAATCAGCACGCCGCGATATTCGAGCAGGGCATTGATTTCATCCGACAGTTCGCCGGACAGCAGTTCAGCTTTGGAATTGACGATGCGGCTGCCGATTTTCGGCTTGATTTCCTCGCTTCTGAGCCGGCTTTTTTTCACTACTGACATATTTGGTCCAATCCTGTTGAACGGAAAATTTTGTCGCAAGCTCAGGCAGAGCCCATATAGCGGCCGCCATTCACGCTGATTGTCTGGCCGGTGACATAGCCGGCGTCATCCGACGCCAGATAGGCGCAGGCCGCTGCCATTTCCCGCCCGGTACCCGGCCGTTTCATCGGCAAGGTCTGCGAATAGGCTTCGACATCGACGGGTGAGGCCCGCAACATTGGCGTGTCGATAAACCCCGGCGGAACCATGTTGAAGGTCACGCCGCTGGCGGCAAATTCCAGCGCAAGCGCCTTGGTCATGCCGAGCAGACCGCCCTTGGATGAAACATAATGGCCTTGCGCGAATGAGCCCGATTGTGTCGAGGACGAGGTGATGTTTATCACCCGCCCCCAACCGGATTCCAGCATAGCTGGCAGCACTTCGCGGGTGCAGAGATGCGGGCCTTTCAGGTTGATGCGAATGACCCGGTCCCACAGTTCCTCGTCGATATCGAGATAGGGGGTGAACGGCGCAATCCCGGCATTGTTGACCAATATGCTAATGGGGCCAAAAGCCGCCCTGGTTTTGTCGGCCGCTGCCTTGATCTCCGCTTCCATCGAACAATCGGCGGTTACTGCCAGCGCCTTGCCGCCAGCATCGGTAATCAACCTGACGGTTTCCTCAGCGGCATCGCCATTCAGATCCCATACGCCAACCGCGGCACCTTCCTCTGCGAATCGTTCCGCAATGGCGCGACCGATTCCCGATCCTGCGCCAGTGACGACCGCTGTTTTTCCGCTGAGTGGCATGACGTGAATTCCTTCTGTGTAATTTGCCTGTCCGGTCGAAAGCCGCTTTTCGGACATTTCCATGGCCTAATCCCGACATCCCGGCGGGTCCAGTCCATGGCACGGCCTCGGTCACGCTATCGCTCGGGCGATTGTCGATTGCCGGGTAGTTCCATTGCGTCAGAATAGGCTATCAGGCAGCCAAGGGAGAAGTGAAAAGGTGACGATTGTGAAGAGACGCCAGGCCGGACGCTGGTCCATCCGTTCGGACGAGGATTTGGCGGAGAAAGCCTATCGCGCTGGCCTTTGGGTCAAGACCACGCTTGCCGATTCCCTCGCGATCGCCGTCCGCGAGACGCCGGACCGGGTTCTGCTCGTCGATGGCGATATGTCGCTCACGGCTTCGCAACTTTTGGCCAGAGCCGGAACACTGGCCGCAGCAATGCAGAACCGGATGCCCCAGGGCAGCGTGATATCCTTCATGCTCCCCAACTGGCACGAGGCGGCAGTGATCTATCATGCCGCAACCATGTCGGGCATGGTCGCCAATCCGATCCTGCCATCGCTGCGCGATCATGATCTGCGTTTCATTCTGGCCGATGCGGACACGCGGATGATTTTCATCCCGGATCAATTCCGCGGCTATGGATATGCCGACATGTTGCGCCGGGTGATCCCGGAAATGGAGGCGCCGCCCGAGGTCGTGGTTGTTCGCGGAGAAGCCGGCGACCTGACTGGCTTCAACAGTCTGCTCGAAGAAAATGGCACGCTGCTATTGCCCGATATCTCGCCTGACGATGTTCGGATGCTGATGTATACATCCGGCACCACGGGACGTCCCAAGGGCGTTCTGCACACCCACAACAGCCTGCACGCCCTGCTGATGCAGATCGGCGAGCACTGGCTGGTCGAGCCAGGCGACTCCTTTCTGGTCCCGTCGCCGATCAGCCATATTGGCGGTTCCATCTATGCGTTCGAGGCTCCCTTGCTGCTCGGGTCGCGGGCGGTGTTGATGGACAAATGGGACGCCACCGAAGCGGTCCCGGTCATGCTGGCGGAGCGGATCACCCATATGGCCGGCGCCACGCCCTTTCTTCAGCAATTGCTCGACGCAGCGCGCGCAGCCGAAACCAGGTTCCCCGATCTCAAGGTCTTCATCTGTGGTGGCGCATCGGTCCCGCCGTCGCTGATCACCGAGGCGTGCAATCATTTCGAGAAAGCCCGGGTTTCGCGAGTCTATGGTTCGACCGAAGTGCCGGTGACAACCGTCGGTTCGCTGACCGAACGCGGCATGGCCGAAGCGGCCGATACCGACGGCAGGCCGGGCATTGCGCAGGTCATTCTGGGTGAAGCGAATGAAATTCGCGCTTATGGTCCCCAGATGCTGGCCGGATATCTGCACGTCGAGGACGAAGCAGCGGCGTTCGACGAACAGGGCTTTTACCGGACCGGCGATCAGGGGGAATTTACCGCAACCGGCCATCTGGTGGTGACCGGCCGGATCAAGGACCTGATCATCCGTAACGGCGAAAATATTGCGCCGAAGGAGATCGAGGATTTGCTGGTCAGTCATCCGGATATCTCCGAAATTGCCATCGTCGGTGTAGCCGATCCGCGGACCGGCGAGAAAGCCTGCGCGGTCATAGTGCCGCGCGAGGGACTGGCGCCGACAGTGTCAGACCTGGCCAATTTTCTTTCCGGTTTCGGCGTGGCAAAATTCAAATATCCCGAACGAGTGGAATTGCGCAAAGCCTTGCCAAAGAATGAAGCGGGCAAGGTGTTGAAACATCTGTTGCGCGATGAACTGTCATCCGCCTGAAACGAGCATCGCCAGCGCGCTTTTCTTCCTAAGGGCTTTTTGATCGAGCCAGATAAGTTTAGCGCTAACCAAAGCAATTCAAGTCTCGAGAGGTTGTACCAATGGCAGATGCAGATCCAGCAAGCTTGCACCAGATTCCCTTCGCGGTAACCGATCCCGAACGGATTCCGTCGAAACGCTATTATGACGAGGATTTCTACAAGCTCGAGAACGAGAAGCTCTGGCCGCATGTCTGGCAGATGGCGGCCCGGCTCGAGCAGCTGGAGAATGTCGGCGACTGGGTCGAATATTCGAATCTCGGCAAGTCGGTCATCCTCGTGCGCGCGAAGGATGGCATCAAGGCCTATCATAATGCCTGTCGCCACCGCGGTGTTCCGATTGCCGCCCCGGGAGGTGCGGGCAATTGCAAGTCGGCCGGTTTCATCTGCCCCTTCCACGGCTGGCGCTGGAATCTCGAGGGGGAAAATACCTTCGTCTACGGCAAGCATTTCTTCAGCGAGGAACAGCTGGAGCAGGGCGATCTGGCGCTGCGCGCTTGCCGCGTGGAAACCGCGATCGGCTGCGCCTTCATCAATTTTGACGACGATGCGCCATCGCTGCGCGACAGCATCGGCCCGATGCTCGAGAAACTCGAAATGCGGGGCATGGACAAGCAGCGCGCGGAATGGTGGTATGCCACGAAACTGCCGGCCAACTGGAAGACCGCCATGGAGGCCTTCATGGAAGGCTATCATGTGATGCGCACCCATCCCCAGCTCCAGCGGATGCTGCCGCAACTTTACAACACCTTATATGGCATGGATACCGGGGGAATCGGATTGCCGATCAACCCCAGTCTGTCGGTGCGCGAAAATGTCCATGCGCAGTTCGAACATATGAAATTGCTCAACGAGGGCATGGCCGGCATGCTCCACCAGAAAGAGGTGGATATCGCCGAGCAGCTGCTGGAAGTCGAGCTGCCCGAAGATCCGGCGGTTGCCATTCCGATGTGGTACGGCATCGTGCAGCATCAGGTGGTCGAGCAGTTGCGCGCGCGCGGGGAGGATATTCCTGATCTCAATGCCGTGGCCCAGTCGCATCCGGTGCAGGCCGTCGAATTCATCTTCCCGCATTATTTCGTGCTGCCCACCATGAGCAGCGCGTCGGCTTACCGGATCCGTCCGCTGGGTCCGGAGGAATGCCTGTTTGAGCTCTGGTCGCTGACCAATTTTGCCGAAAGCGACAATCACCAGACGGTAACCGAACCGACCGTGTTACCTTATGACAGTGAAGATTTTCCCACCATCCCGAAGCAGGATTATTCGAACATTCCGATCCAGCAACAGGGGCTGCACGCGGAGGGATTTGATTTCATGCGGCTGGGCAAGGGGATTGAAGGGATGATCAGCAATTACAACCGGATTATCGATGGCCATTTGCGTGGTGCCGATCCGGACAAGCTGGCCGAAGCAACGCAGACGCTGGCGCATAATTTCGATGGCCAGATCATGGAATATGATCTCTGATGCCTGACCAGACAGCCAAGGTGGCAATCATAACCGGCGCCGGCAGCGGCATCGGGCTCGCCACAGCAAAAATGCTGCATGACGCCGGCATGGCGATTGTCGGCATCGGGCGCGACGAGAGCAAGCTGGAGACTCTTTCGCAGGAATTGGGTGGCAGCGATCGACTGGCAACGCTTTCGGTCGATGTCACAGCGGACGATGGACCTTCCCGAATCGTTCAGACCGCGCTCGACCGCTTCGGGCGGATCGATTTTCTGATCAACAACGCTGGCCTGGGCAGTCCGACGCCGCTCCATGACACGGACGACGAAACACTCGACCGTTTTCTCGACGTGATGCTGCGCGCCCCGTTCCGCCTGTGCCGGGAAGCGATCGGCCACATGCAGCCGGGTTCGGGTATCGTGAATGTCACTTCTACCTATGCAATGATCGGCGGCAGGCGCGGTGGTCCCTATTCGGCAGCCAAGGGGGGACTGAAGTCTCTCACAGAGCATATGGCGGTGGAATATGGCCCGCAGGGAATCCGCTCAAACTGTGTCGCGCCGGGCGTGACCATGACGGAAATGGTGCGCCACCGCTTCGAGGATGAAGCCTTCAAGCGCGTCAATGTCGAGACCACTCCTTATCCCCGGCTTGCCGAGGCAGAGGACATCGCCAGTTCGATAGCCTTTTTATGTTCGCCGGGCGGCGAAATGATCAATGGCCAGTCGATCGTCGTTGACGGTGGCTGGACGCGGACAAAATATCTCAGCCCGCGCGCGATGACATCGGTCTGGAGCGATCCGGAGTAGGACAGCAGCTTCGCCAGGCGGCGCCTGGTGTGTATTGGGGAGCGCATTTCATGAGCAGAATTCTCGGTTCGGCCATTCATCAGGCCTATGTCTATCCGGATTTCGATGCCGCGTTGAAGCGATTTCAGGCTGGCGGGATCGGCCCTTTCTTCGTCATGGAAAGCACCGGCAACGCGGGCATCTATCGGGGCGAAGAGCATCCGCTCAGCATGTCGGTGGCCTTTTTCTACTCGGGTGACAGCTGTTTCGAGCTTATCTCTCCCCATGGTGAGCAGCAATCGGCCTATGGCGAATTTCTGAAACGCAATCCCATGGGCGGATTGCACCATATTGCTTATGTATCGGAAGATTTCGAACAGACGCTGGCAACGATGGAAGAAGAAGGAAAGCCGCTGCAAATCGTGCAGGAGTTCCGCAACCCGTCAACCGACGAAACCATCGAAATCTATTGCGAGCCGGTTGGCGTGGACAATCCGATATTGTTCCAGTTTGTCAGGCCGGGCATGTTCGATTCCTGGTTCGATGCGATGCACGATGCGGCGGCCCATTGGGATGGGACCGACCCGATCCGCGATGCCAGACCGCTGCTTGCCGCCGCGATGGCAGGCAAGGCGGCCTAGAACCGGAACTGTCTGGAACTAATCCAGATGCTTGCGAAAATGCTTCACGGTCGCTGCATAAGCGTCCCGGGATTCCGGCAGGGCCGGGTTATATTGATAGCAATGGCCCATTGCTTCGCCGACGATCAGTGTTGATTCCACGTCTGCCTTCAAAAGCTGGCTATTGGTGTAGATAGCCAGGCTCATGTCCATGGCGCGGGTTCCGGTGGTGATGAGTGTCGGCGGAAATGTTTTCATCACATCGGCATGAAGCGCCGGAGACAGGATCGGGGCATCCAGATCGGAACCGTCGAAATAGCCCCGGGTCATGTCCATCGCGAGCGATCCGTCCTCGGCGGGACCGGGAAAGCTGCCGTCTATTTTTGCGGTGACATAAGCCGAGTCTCCGGACTGGAACCGCACGCCACCGGCACCAAAAATGCCCGCTGCTCCCATTTGCGGCAACCCCTTTGTCGGCAGCCAGGCCGCCAGTTGCGCGGTCAATGCACCGCCGGCTGAACAACCATATACACCGATGCGTTCGGCTTTGTAGTTGTTGAGCAGGTCCCGATATACAGCGGCTGCATCCTCGACCCCCGCAGGATGTCTGTTCTCCGGCGCCATCCGGTAATCGACACTGACGACCTTATATTTGCCAAGCGAAGAAATAGGCAAGGACTCGACCAGCGAGCAGCTGTCCCAGCACACAGTGAATGCTCCGCCATGCAGGTTGATAAGAACACGGTCCTGGTCAAAATCGCCATCTTTCGGCGTTATGATCCGTACGCGAACGCCGCCCATTTTGGTTTCTTCGATATCGACCGGGTAAAGCGCCTTCATTTGCTCCACGCGGGGGCTCATCATCCGGTCAAGCTGGACGCGGCGGGTGTTGATATCCGGGTTTTCATTGGAGGTCATTTCACCGACCGGAATCCGTCCCCGCATTGCCTGTGCCTCGCGCGCTTCCTCGCTGCTGAGCTGTGAAGGCGGTAACCGGAAGGCGGGAACATTGACCGTGCCATTTTCATCGAAAGTTGGCCTGTCTTCGGGAATTTGTTGCGCAAGAGCAGTGGTGGTCAGTGTCGTTGCCAAAAGAAATGCCATAATGCCATTGTTGCGCACTTTTTTTCTCCCCGGGATATTCAGCGCAATCATATGTTCCGCGGGCGGCAATTCGGAAGCCTTAACCCTGCGATATCGCCCGAGCGGTTTGCAATGGGCATGAAAAAATGATCGATTGCCTGAATGAAAAATCTTGCAGTCGCCAGAATTGCTGTTCTTGCTTCCTTTGCCGCCATACCAGCGCAGGCCAGCCAGCAGGAGGTGCCAACCCCAACGTCGGATGTCGAGCAAACCGACGGGATCAAGGGCGATGGAACGGTGATTGTTCAATCCTTTGAACTGCCACCGTCCGACTATCTCAGCGAAGCGGCCAAAGCTGCATTGCCGCGCAAGGTGGTTGATGCCGAGGCGCCGTTGCAAGCTGCACTGGCAGCGGGCAAAGCGGGGGAAATGCGGGCGATGATCCCGCAATATATGAAGCCCCGGATCGATGATTTGAAAAATCTGTACGGCGTCAAGACCGAGGTGGGTTCAATCGCCGGTATCGGCTCGGTCACTTTTGAACCCGAAAGCGGTATTCCCGAGGAAAATCGGGACAAGATCCTTCTCAACCTGCCGGGCGGCGGGTTTGTCATGGGCCATGCCGGAGGCACGGGCTCGCTGGAGTCGATCCCGCTGTCAAAGCTGGCCGGGGTCAAAATTGTCAGCATTACCTATCGCCAGGCACCCGAACACCGGTTCCCCGCGGCGAGCGAAGATGTTGCGGTCGTTTATCGTGAACTGCTCAAGACATATCTGCCGGAGAATATCGGTATATTTGGCTGCTCGGCCGGCGGCATGCTGGCGGCGCAATCCATGGCCTGGTTCCTGAAGGAAAATCTGCCGCTGCCCAAAGCCATCGGCATTTTCTGTGCCAGCGCTGATGCCAGATGGGCTGGTGACAGCAGGCATTTTGGTCGACCATTTGCCGGATTGCCGCCTGCAGAGTCGGAACGTCTATATATTCCGAAAGCGGACATGAGCTCACCGTTCGCTTCGCCTATATTGTCGCATGAAACACTGAAACAATTTCCACCGACATTGTTTGTTACCGGCACCCGCGCCTTCGAGATGAGCGCCGCAACCAACAGCCACAAGGAACTGGTCAAGGCAGGGGTCGATGCGCGATTGCATGTCTGGGACGGTCTCGGCCATGCCTTTTTCTACGATCCGAAACTGCCGGAATCGCGGGAGGCTTTCGATGTGATGGCCGATTTCTTTGGCGACCGGTTGGGCCTGGTGCGCTGACAGGTTCTATGTAGCGGGTTCCGCTGCCTTTTCATTCTTGCTGCGACGCGTCGTGATGCGTTCGAAGTCGGCATCGAATTTGGGGCGTACCGTGCCGCAAATATGATCCCAGATGGTTGTGTAGCCACCAAAATTATAGCGGAAATAGCGGTGATGATGGTCGTGGAAGGTCGTCGTGATAAACCATTTGGTCGCCCAGTTCCTGTTCCACCAGCGCGGGAAAAATTCATGGCCGGTGTGAACATAAATGCCCATGATGATATTGGTCGGAGTGATCAGCATCATGGTTTGCTCATGGACCGTGATCGCCGCCAGGAACAGGGGAACAAAGCCCCCGTTGATCAGCGATTCGATCGGGCTGACGGACAAGGTGGTCAGGGGATTGGGAGAGGTCGAATAGTGATGGATCTTGTGGATATATTTATACATCGGTTCCTTGTGCATCCAGCGGTGCAGCCAGTAGAACCAGGTGTCAAAGGCAAAGAAATAGAGCGCATATTCCAGCGCCATCATCCACCAGGTAATCGGACCGGAACGGGTTTCGATAAAGCCGCTGCTGACGAGATAAGTCGTCAGTCCGCCGAGTACCAATCCGGAAACGACGAGATTAATGACCGCAAAAAATCCTTCGTTGCGGAACGTCTTCCACTTGAACCCCCTGGGCTGGATCTTGCGTACCGTGAAAAAGCCCTGCCAGATGGCAACGCCGAACCCGGTCACCAGAAACAATGCCAGCCACAGCGAAACGCTGTTGTTTCCGCCCGTGAGATCGACGAACTTGTACCAAAATTCCATGCTATTATAGCCCTTTATCCGGCAAGATGCTTGCCCGTATCGTAATCATGGCCTGGAAGTTCCTCCCGCTCGGGAACCGGATTTTCCACCCATTCACCTATTATCACCAGGACGCGACAATGTTAGGCTCCGGACGAAAATCCGCCCCGGCGTTGTACGGGGCCGGATTAACGGATGGGCAGGCTGATCTGCCTGTGCAAGATTGTCGGCCAAGCAGATCGAAGGAATGGCCATGACCAGCACCGATATTTCGCCTGAAGAATGGGAACTGCGCTGCAATCTCGCAGCGGCCTATCGGCTGATTGCCTTGTTCGGCTGGGATGACCATGTCGCCACGCATCTTTCGGCGCGGTTGCCGGACGGCACCTTCCTGCTCAACCCCTTTGGATTGATGTTCGAGGAAATAACCGCATCCAGTCTGATCCGCGTGGACATGGAAGGTCATGTGATTTCGCCGCCAGATGCGCCACTCAATGTCGCGGGTTTTACCGTGCATGGCGGAATATTTGGCGCACGGGCGAATATAAACTGCGCGATCCATCTGCACACCCATGACGGGGTAGCGGTATCCACGCTGGAAGAGGGGTTTCTGCCGCTCAGCCAGACTGCACTGCTCATCCATTCCGACATCGCCTATCATGATTTCGAAGGCGTGGTCGCCCAAAAGGACGAGCGCGAACGGCTGGGACGCGATCTGGGTGCGAAAAACCTGATGATCCTGCGCAACCACGGGACACTGGCGGTCGGCGAGACCATCGCCGATGCCTTCTATCGGATATATACACTGGAATGGTGCTGCACCACGCAAGTGCGCGCCCTGGCCTGCGGCCGGGATGTGCGGCTGCCGGATAGCGAAGCGATCGCAAAAACGGGAAGCGCCATGGACTGGATCAGCCCACAGCGCTTCTCACTCAAAACCTTCTGGCCAGCCATGTTGCGCAAGGCAGCGAGCTGCTGCCCCGGCTTCGACGACTAGCTGCCGGTCGCTGTCAGCCCTTGCTTGGCAGCTCTACAATCGCCGTACCCAGAGCGCTCAATTCGCCGCGATGGGTTTCCGCCCGCTGCTGGATTTCGACATATTTCTTGCCATCATCCTCATATTTGCGGATCACATTGCCGCCGATGAAGATGACATCACCATCGGGATTGTGACGGCGGATCTGGCATTTGTGCTTGTTCAGAAAGCCGTCGTCGCCCATCCAGTTGGTGACATGGTGAGTCAGCCAGCTGTTGCGCTCCGGTCCGTAATCATAAGCACCCGGGGTTCCGACTTCGCGCGCGAAGTCATCGTCCCAGTGCACCCGCTCCGGAACATCCCGGACACCGAATTTATTGGGAATGCCTAGTCCGGGGTGAGCATCAAGCAACTGGAAATGCAGCTTGTTGGTACGGATATAGAGCCCGCCCCAGCCTTGCGCATAGCCGATGAACCCGGTGACCGTCATCGGGCCTTTCATCATGCGCGGCAATTCGTCGCCTTCGCTGACATCTTCCCAGTAGCGCGGCGTCGCGCCCCGGACTTCCTCGTTGCGGTACAGGTCGAACCATTCCTGCATTTGCTCGTCAGTAAGTTGCTCGACCTTGCCCTTGACGTCGGTATATTTGGTGCCGCGTTCGCGCGCTTCATCGCGGTCTGTGCGGAATACGTAGCTGTCGCATTCTGCAACCATTTCACCATGCTGGTTGTAGAAATCCACATGATAGATTTGCTGGTAGGCGCGACCGGCAAAGCGGGTCTGATGTTCGATCAGGTCTTTCAGATGCGCTTCGGTGGTGATCGTGTCGTTGCGGAACACCGGCTTGTGCCAAGTCCAGTCGGCGCCGGCCCACATGGCGTGCACGCCGGGTAGCCCGCCGCAATAGCCCGAGACAATACGGTCGGTCGAAAAGAGAAAACTGGGGAGGGCGACAATCTTGCCATATTTGGTTTTTGCCGCATATTCCGGGTCGCACCACAGTGGGTTGTCGTCGCCGATACCATGGGCATAGTGACGGATGCCGTCACGCGTGGCTTCATGGTTCCACGGTTCGACCGTATTCTCGATCTTCACGCCGATGCGCTTGCGCAGATCGGCAAGCCCTTCTTCGGTAATCTTCGGAAAACGCTGTTCCGATTCGGGTTGGGTAGCCATTATTCTTCTCCTATTTGATTAGTTGGCGGCCAAAACTTCACGGTCCCGCAAGACTTTGCGGTTGACCTTGCCCGCCGGGGTTTTGGGAATTTCATCGACAAATTCGATGATGCGAGGGAATTCATGTTGGGCCAGGCGTTCCCGAGTGAAGGTCTGCAATTCCTTGACAAAGTCATCCGAGCTTTCGCGCGGAGAGATGACAAAGGCTTTGACAATCAGGCCGCGCTTTTCGTCGGGCGCGCCGATTACGGCGCATTCGTTGACGTCCGGATGCTTGAGCATGCTGTTCTCGATCTCGACCGCGCTCATCGTCCAGCCGGCCGAGATGATCACGTCATCAGCACGGCCGCAATGATAGAAATAGCCGTCTTCGTCGATCTTGGCGCGATCCTTGGTGGAAAGCCAGCCATCGCGCTTCTTGAGCATCAGTTCGCCGATCTCCCCCGGATCGGTTGGTGTCCCGTCACTCCGTTGCACTTCCAGATGCAGCCCGGGCACCGGTTTGCCCAGCGAGCCCGGTTTGACGGAGAAATCATCCGCACCGGGATAGTTGACCAGGACAACTCCGATTTCGGTCGTGCCATACATGGAGCAGGCGGGGACGTGAAAGGTCTCGTCAATCCACTCGAGGGTTGCGTCATCGATCGGCTCGCCGGTGTAGGACAGTTTACGGATTGAAAAAGAATAGTCCTTTGACAGTCCCGTGTTCATCATCATCCGGTAGTGGGTGGCGGCGGCGGACATATTGCTGATGCCAAAATCCTGCATCGCTTTCATCAAGCGCGCCGCTTCAAACTTGCCTCGCCCCATGGTGCCGGTGGTTACACCAAGCGCCAGGGGAGCGAGGGTGCCGTGCCACAGTCCGTGCCCCCAGGCTGGACTGGACGGGCAGAAAAACTCATCCCCCGGACGTATGCCGGAACCATAAAGGGCCGCAAACATGAGCGTCACCACTGCCTTGTGCGTATGTTTGACCGCCTCGGGCAGTTCGCGCGTGGTGCCGCTGGTATATTGAAAGCAGGCAAGGTCATCTGCGGAGGTCTGCGGTTCATAGGACGTATCAAATTGCTCGATATCCCCGAGCAGACCTTCGTCGCCGATGATGACGCGCAGGCCGTCGACGTCGCTGGCCATCGGGAATTTTTCATCATTGGTGATGAGCAGGCTGGGATTACAGTCGCCGATCCGCAGGCGCAGCGCATCCGGCCCGAACAAAGTGAACAGGGGAACCGATATCGCGCCCTGCAGCATCGCGCCAAACATACAGATGTAAAAGGGCAGGGAAGGCTCCAGCATGAAGGCGATCCGGTCGCCCTTTTCTATGCCATTGGCGTCCAGCCAGTGTGCGAACCGGGCGGCGCCGGCAGCAATCACATCAAAGCTGAGAAATTCATCTGCACCGTCGCCATGGGCAATACGCACGGCGGCTCGCCCCGAGCCGTCTGCATGACGAACGATGCATTCGTTGGCGATGTTGAACCGGTCCCGCGTACCGTCAAAAAGCTCCCACAGTGCTGCGGAGGACGCAAGGCGCTGGGCATCTTCGAATCGAATATGGTCGGTTAGTTTCGTCATGAAAGGCAAATGGCATGATTTTTCTTGCATTGCAAATATAGAATGTTATTCAATATATTGAATGAAAAATGATCTCGCAAATAATGTAAAAGCCAGCAAGGCACCCGCAATTGCACGCGCAACGGCAATTTTGCGCTTGCTGGGGAAAAGCAAGGAACCTTTGAGCCTGCAGGCGATCGCAAGCGGACTCGGACTGGTGCCGAGCACCTGTCTCTATGTCTTGCGAGCGCTGGTTGCCGAAGAACTGGTGGCCTTTGATCCTTCGACCAAGCGCTACAGTCTCGACGCCGGCATATTGACGCTGGCACGGCAGTTTCTGCACCGCGACCAGTTCCATCAATTGGCACAGGAACCGCTTGATGCGCTGGCCGCCGAATATGATGTGACCACTCTGGGCGTGCAAATCGTCGGACTGGATCATATCGTCGCGCTCGCCGTGTCGGAGGGTGAAGGCAATTTCCGGCTCAGCACCAGAGTGGGCAGCCGCTTTCCGGCGCTGATCAGCGCGACGGGACGCTGCATCGCCGCCTTCGGCAATCATTCCCCTGCTCAGCTGGAACGGCGGTTTGCCAAGTTGCGCTGGGACAATCCCCCCACATTCGATGTCTGGATGGAGCAGGTTGAGCAGACCCGGGAAGCTGGTTTTGCGGTCGACGAGGGTCATTATATGGCCGGGGTCGTTGTAATCGCCGCACCGGTATTTTCCTCCGCACCGGTGCCAAGCCACGCGTTGGTCGCTATCGGAATTGAAAGCGCCATTCGTGGCGACGGACTGGTTCGGCTGGGGAAAGCCTTGAAGCGTGAAGCAGCCAATATCTCCGCGACGCTGGGGTGAACGCAAACAGGCCGTCCGGGATGGATGTTAAGGAGGTTTACATGGATGATTTTACAGTGGCAGCGGTCGGGGTGGGCCAGTTGCACGCGCGTTTTGTCGACGCGGTTTTCCGTCAGGATATCGACGAATTTGCCCAGTGCTTTGCCAGCAATGGCGTCTGGAAGATTGCCGGGATGGAACTGTCGGGGCGCGAGGCAATCCATGAAGCCGCCGGTCGTCTGCTTGGCTTTTGCGAGAGAATCCAGCTGATCGCGCAGACGCCGATACTCGATGTCGATGGATCAACGGCGCAGGGACGGCAGCAGATAATCGAATTTGCCAAAATGCCGGACGGCACATCGGCGATGACATTTGGTGTCTATCATGACCGCTATGTTCTTGAAGACGGACGCTGGCGTTTTGGCAAACGCCACTGGTCGTTCAAATATCGGGGACCAGCCGACCTTTCTGCAGCATTTGTAGATACGCCCGATTATGGCCCGTTTCCCGATGGTCCTTCGGATGACGAAGCGACCTACGTCCGCACCAGCTAGGATTCTCCGGAATACAATAGAATATCAAGGGAGCAGGAAATGAAACTGTCAGGCAAATTCGTTCTGATCACGGGAGCAGGCAGCGGCATAGGCCGGGAAATGGCCCTGCAACTGGTGCGCAATGGCAGCCGCGTCATGGGTGTTGATATCCGGGCCGAGGCATTGGAAGAAACAGGTGCGCTGCTGGACTCCGGCGTTGCCGAGAATTTCATTCCGCATGTGCTGGATGTTACCGACCGCGCCGCAGTGAAGGCACTGCCCGAACTGGTGGGCAGCAAATATGGCACACTGGATTGCCTGATAAATTGCGCCGGCATGATCCAGCCCTTCGTGCGGTTCGCGGAGCTCGATGAAGCGGCGATGGAACGGGTGTTCAACGTCAACTGGTTTGGCACATTGTACATGACACGCGCATTTCTGCCGCATCTGCTAGCGCGAGATGAGGCGCAGCTTGTCAATTTCGGCAGCATGAGCTCGATTGCACCATTGCCCGGGCAGGCCATTTATGGCGCATCCAAAGCTGCGGTGAAGTTGCTGACGGAATCGCTCTATGCCGAGAATATGAATAATAACCTGCACGTCACCCTGATTTTGCCCGGCGCGGTTTCAACCGATATCAGCAAAAATTCCGGCTTGCAGCCGATGGGTAGTTCATCCGGTGACAAGCGGCCGACGGATGTGGCTTCGGCTGAAGACGCGGCCCGGACGATAATCGAAGGAATTGAAGCCAATGCCTATCGGGTGCTGGTCGACAAGATGATGCTGGATATCGATGCGCTCTACCGTCAGGACCCGCAAACGGCGACGGAAACGATTGCCAGCAAGTTCAGCGGTCTTCTGGACGGATAGCCGGCAGACTTCGGCATGAAAGCCCGCCAATCCGTCTAGATTGCTGGCGTCACGGCCAGCACGCTGCCTTCGGCATCGCCGGAAACATATATTGTGCCATCCGCTCCGCAAGCAAGGCCGGTAAACGCATCCATCGGACCGGATAAAGTGCCGACCGCACCGACCCGGTTCGGGATCATGCCTTTCGGAGCCTTCAGCGGCAGGTTCGTAGCCAAAATCTTCCGGAGCCCTGTGGCCAGATCGAACGCGACCAGTTCCTTGGTGCCGCAATCGGCGATGTAGAGAATATTCTTGCGGACCGCGATGCCTTGCGGCTCGCCAAGCCCGTCGACGACGGTCTCGCTGCCACTTCCGGTTACCCGGATGATTCGTCCGGCTGATGATTCCGTGACCAGACAGGCTCCGCTATCATCATGCGCAACGCCCATCGGCCGGCTCAAGCCGGTTGCCAATTCCCTGGTCTCACCATTCTCGACCGCGAGCAACCGGCCGCCGTCCAGTTCGGCGACATGGATCACGCCGTCAGAGCGGCAGGCGATCCCGCAGGGATTGTGCAATCCCTCGCACAGGAAATCGCTTTCGCCATCCGCTGTCCGCCAGCGCGCAACATGGCCGTTGGAGGTTGTCACAATCCAGTTGCCTTCTGGGCCCTGACAAACGCCTCGTACCCAGCCGGGAAAGCCGGGCGTAAACAGAAAGCCGAGCAATTCGAGCTGGCCTTGCGGAGCCAGAAGATAGGTGAAGCCGCCATCGGCCACAAACAGAGAGCCATCGGCACCCATCGCCAGGCCGGTTGGCCATTGCAGCCCGCGTTCGACCAGCGGCCTTGTCTGGCCACCGCCGAGTATCTCGGTCACTTCGCCGGGAATGGACGAGACGAATAGCCGATCGCCGACGAACGTGCAATTGTCCAGGCCAGGGCCGAGCTGCGCCAGCAGCTCGCGCGACCCGCTTTGCGGATCGATGCGGAGCACCTGCCCGCTCGCCACCTGGGTTGATATCATAAAGCCCTTGCTGTCGAACTTGACCGAATCCGGAACACCCAGATCACCGGCGACCACTTCCGGTTCGCCGCCCTCCAGCGGAACCCGCCAGATTTCGTTGGTGCCCATGATCGGCATATAGAGCATTCCGTCCGGGCCGATCGAAAAGGCATTCGGCATCGGCACGCCTTCCAGGATCATCCGCGCTTCGCCGCTGCTCCGGTCGATCTCCATCACCCGGCCATCCGGACGGCATTCGCCGGCGATCAGTCGGCCTTGATGATAGGTGACCGGATTGGCCACAGGCATGTCGCCTTTGAGAATATGGTGACTGCCGTCGGGTGCCAGAACGGTCAGCCGGCCTTCGGTGATTTCGGTGATATAGATATTGCCATCGTCGTCGAACGCCAGATCATCCGGTGCAATTACCGGTCCGTCCCGTCCGCTGATGGTGTCGATCCGACCGCTGTCGGGATCTATCGCGCTGATCTGGCTTCCGGCAACCTGGGCGACGTAAATCCGGCCATCGGCTCCGGTGCGCAGCCCATTGGCGCCCATCAGCCGACTGGGAGGGGTTAGCCGTTTTACCGTCCATCCTGCATCGGCCGCAACCGGTGAAGGGCCATCATATCGTCCGGAATTGGCGGTCATGCGGACTTTTTCCTTGTTGCTTCTGTTTCGGGCCGTCCCCGCTCTTGTTCAGCCGATAATTGCCTTGGTTTCGAGATATTCGGCAAAGCCATGCTCACCCCATTCGCGGCCATTGCCGCTGCGCTTGTAGCCACCAAAGGGCGCGGTGAAATCGAAGCCGCCATTCACGTAAATGGCGCCTGCCCGGATCTTGCGCGCGACTTCGCGGCATGTGTCCTGATCATTGCCGTCGACATAGCCGGCGAGGCCGAAATCGGTGTCATTGGCGATGGCAACTGCCTCATCGAGATCATCATATCCGATCATCACCAGTACCGGACCGAAAATTTCCTCCCGCGCAACGACCTTGTCGTTGGTGGTCGCGAAAACGGTTGGCCGGACATAATAGCCCTTGTCGAGACCCTCGGGGAGACCCGGGCCACCGGCAACCAGTTCGGCGCCTTCTTCGATTCCTTTCTTGATATAGGCCTGGACGGTGTCAAACTGGTCCTTCGAAACCACAGGCCCCATCGCGGAATTTCCTGCGGGATTGCCGACCGTGACCGCTTCGGCCGCTTCCGCTGCCGCCGCCTTGGCTTCTGCCATGCGCGCAGCCGGGACGATCAGGCGCGAACCCGCGCTACAGGTCTGGCCGGAATTCACCATCATGCCGCTGGTTGCCGCGGCCACCCGCTCGGCAAGGCCGTCGTCGTCGAGCAATATATAGGGGCTTTTGCCGCCCAGCTCGAGACAGACACGCTTGACGGTGTCCGCTGCATCCTTGCTGATCTGCACGCCAACGCTTTCCGACCCGGTAAAGCTGATCATGTCGACATCGGGATGGGTGGACAATGCGGTACCGATCACCGATCCCTTGCCCTGGACCATGTTGAACACGCCCTTCGGCACGCCTGCGGCATCGAGAATCTCGGCGAGAATCTGCGCGCTGTAGGCGGCAAGCTGCGGTGGCTTGAGCACGACCGTGCAGCCGGCTGCAAGCGCCGGGAAGACCTTCACGGTCACCTGGTTGATCGGCCAGTTCCACGGCGTGATCAGACCGCAGACACCGATTGGCTCTTTCACGATCAGTGTGTCGCCATGTTTTTCCTCAAAGGCGAATTTCTCCAGCACGGCAATCGCCGTGTCGAGATGGCCGGTGCCCAGAAATGTGTGGAAACTCGACGCGAGGGAAGCGGGCGCGCCCATTTCCTCGGTGATCGCCTCCGCCAGTTCCGGGAGCCGTTTTTCATATTCCGACTTGATGGCTTTCAGCAATTCCAGCTGCTCTTCGCGGGACGTCTGCGAATAGCTGGCAAAGGCAGCACGCGCTGCCTTCACCGCCTTGTCGACATCGGCTTCCGAACCGAGCGCGATTTTACCCGAAATTTCCTCGGTCGCCGGATTGATCAGGTCGACCGTGCCAGAGCCAATGGGATCAACCCACTGGCCATCAATGTAGAACTTCAGATATTCGCGCATATTCTTTCCCTCGCTTCGATGATGCCGGCGACCTTATTGCGTGCCTTCGGCATACCATGTGCGGAACTTGTCATATTTCGGCATTTCTTCCGAATTGGCCTTCGGATCGATCGGCACGTGGATCACCGCAGGGCCACCGCGCGCATAGGCGCGGGCAATCGCAGGACCGATTTCATCAGCCGTTTCGACATATTCGCCGTATGCGCCAAGCCCTTCGGCGATCTTGTCAAAGCGGACCTTGTCGCTCCAGTGCGTGCCGGTTTCCGCCGTGCCCTGGCCAAATGTGCGCTTGTAGACGCCCACTTCCAGACCCCATTGGAAATCGACCGCGACCACACAGACAAGCGGCAGATTGCGGCGCACTGCGACTTCCAGCTCGGCAATATGGAACAGGAAGGAGGAGTCGGACGTCACCAGCATCCCCGGACGCGTCTTGCCGGTTTCCGCAATGTCCGCCAGCATCGCGCCTGTGGCATAGGGCAGGCCGGTGCCGATATGGCCGTAATTCTGGTTCCAGATCACGTCATTCGGCTTGCACTGGTTATAGGTCCAGCCGAACACCACCGAGGCGCCGCCGTCGCGGATCATGATGCCGCCTTCCGGGAAAGCCTTGGTGGCCTCGACAATGAAGCGCGCCGTGTGCACCTGGGTGTTGCCGGTGCCGTCGCTCTTGGTCAGCGCTTCCTGACCCAGCTCGTCGAGCTCGGCCTGGCCATGTTTCATGAATTTTGCGAGACCGGCCGCCGGTGGCAGCCCGTCACCGAGCGCGCGGCTCAGTTGCGGCACCACGGCGCGCAGATCGCCGACCAGCGGAACGTCGATCGGCCGGTTGACGCCAATCGCGGTCGGGTCCTGCTGGACATAGATCCATTTGCGCTCGGCCTCGCCCTCGTGCCAGTGCCGCCAGCGTCCGAAATGCACGGGCTCGCCGAGCTCGGTGCCCAGCGCGACCACGACATCACAGGCCTCGACCGCCTCGATCGACGCATCGGAAAATACATATTGGAAGGTACGGTCTTCGAGACCCTTGATATAGCTCGTGCCACCGGAAGTCTGGATCACCGGGCAATTCATCTTCAGCGCCAGTTCCCTGACCGCATCGCCGGATTTGGTCGTATGCACCGCATGGCCGACCAGCAGGATCGGGTTTTTCGCAGCCTTGATCAGCTCGGCAGCCTCGGCGAGACGGTCGCCGTCGGCGCCCTGATTGGTCAGCCGATAGCGGTGTGGCGGCAGGACTTCGGGAACATCGAGTTCCTCGAGAATGACATTGCTCGGATATTCGACATAGGTCGGCCCCGGCGTGCCGGACATCGCGATACGGATCGCTTCGCGGATCACTTCATCGGTCTGGTCGGCATATTCGATGGCGCCGGAATATTTGACCGAATCCTCGATCATCGGTTCCTGCTGGACAAACTGGATCCGGCCGCGCCGCACCCGCCGTTCGGTCACCCGGGCGCGCTGGCCGCCGAGGAAGATCACCGGCGAATTCTCGACCTTGCAGCACTGGATGGCGGGCATCATGTTGGCGAGGCCAGGGCCCAGCGTACCGAAGCAGAGAGCAGGTTTGCCGGTAATCCGGCTGGCCGCCTCGGCCATGAATCCGGCGGCCGCTTCATGGTGCGGCGATACCACGGTCCAGCCGCGCGATTCCGCTTCCAGACAGAGATGCACGAAATTGGGGTCGGGAATGCCGAACAGCGTCTTGATGCCTTCCGCCTCGAACAGGTCGAGTATCCGCTTGTAGACGGGCGTGCCGCCCTCCTTGACCGTCAGTTCCGAGGTTGCGGTTACCGGTTTGGGATCGTCATAGCTCATGTTATTTTCCTTACTTCGCCACGCCCCATGAAATTCGCCAGATTGCGATGCAGGTTGATGACTTTCTGTTCTTGATGTGGATTGGGCAGGGGGCCTCTGAACCCGCTGGATTTCATGCCCTTCTGGACAAATTCCATATTGGCAAAATCCTGTGCCAAAACGGAGCCCCAGTTCTCGGCGACCGGATCGGCATAGACCCATTCGGTTTCGGGTTCTTCGCCTTCCGGGTAGCGTTCGAGCGCATAGCTTTCGAACACGCATTTGTTGGGGTCATCGCCATAAGGCCGTACGCGATAGCATAAGGCAAAGGTCACCCCGTGCAATATGTTCTGGTTCGGCCACAGACCCCAGGCGAGCCCCGCCTCGGCCATGATTTCCGGTGGTATTTCCGGCCAGATCACGCCGCGCGCCGCATCATCCTGCTTGGCCGAAGCCATCCAGTGCGCAATGACTTCGCCCGGAGGCGTATCTTCGGGCAGTTCGTCGACCAGCCGGCTTGCAGCCTTGACCAGCGTCTCGGTCGACGCCGAATAATTCACCGTCTCGTAATTTTCCTTGATCAGCTCATAGGTCGAAACGCGCGGGTCCAGACCCTTGCCGGCGCGGGTCGTGCCCGAGCTTTCGGCCATTTTCAGATCTTCGTCACGCGCGTCATAGCTGCTGACCGAATGCAGGCCATATTGTTTGGAAAGCGCATAATAATTGCCATAGGCGAGCAGCTGGGTATGGGTGCCGGCGACATGATAGGGTTCCAGAAAGGCCTCGATCGCCGTCTTCCAGTTGCAGTCGTAAATCGCCCATTGCCGCCACTTGTAATGCATCTTGGACAGCTCGAAATGATCGAGAATTTCCCCGGCCCGGCCCATCCATTCCTTCAGCGGGATACAGTCGGGATCCATGTTGATGTAGATATAGCCACCCCAGCAATCGACCTTGACCTCGCTCAGGCAGGTCATTTCCGGAGTGAGCTTGTTGTCCCAGTCTTGCGGATCGAGAATGAAGATATTTTTGCCGTCGGTGTCATATGTCCAGCCGTGGAAGCCGCAAATGAAATTCTTGCGGTTGTTCCCGCGCACATCGTGGACCTTGCCGGGCAGCATGTCGGGTACGCTCACCAGCTGGCGGCCACGGTGCGGGCAGACATTGTGAAAGGCCTTCAGCGATCCGTCATCCTTGCGCAGGATGATGATCGATTCTTCGGCAACATTATAGGTCATCCAGTCGCCGGGATCGGGCAGGTCGCTTTCCCGCTCGACCATTTGCCAGATTTTCGGCCACAGTTTTGACTTTTCTTCTTCCAGATAGTCCCGCGACAGGAAAGCCTCGGTCGGATAGGTCACCAGTTCTTCACGGTCCATCACGTCCGGGCCGATGTTCGGCGGTTTGATATTGTTAGGTTTATCCATTGACCATGTCCTTTCCGCTCTATTCCGCCGCTTGATCTTTGCTTATATCCAGACCTTCCAGATCGCCCTTGTCGCGCCATGATTTCAACGTCTGCATGAAGTCATTCCAGCCAGCACCCCATTGACGGAACAGGCCCCATTCATGGCTGCTTGCGCCCTCGTTGCTGAAATAGCTCGGCGGACAGGCATTCAGAAATTCGCTATTGTCCATCTGCGTGGCTTTGAAATGGTCGGTATAAGCGTCCATCGCTTCCTTGGTCGGCTCGACAGCCGTCGCGCCGCGCTTCAGCCCTTCGGCGATGATATGCGCGATATGTTCGCCCTGCCGACCGAATTGTTCGGTGACCGAGGCGTTAAGGCCACCCTGAATATATCCGATATAGAACTGGTTCGGGAAGCCATGGGTCATGGTTCCGTGCAGGGTCTGCGGTCCGTCGCGCCAGTGATCATAGAGCGAGAGCCCGTCCCGGCCTTCGATCCTGTCGATGCCCCAGCGCCGCTCCAGCGCACTGGTCACTTCGAAGCCGCTGGCAAATATGATGCAGTCCGCTTCATATTCCTTGCCATTGGCGATAAAGCCTTTTTCGGTCAGCTGCTGCAGCCCGCGGGTTTCCGACACGTCGACCAGCTCGACATTGTCCTGATTGAAAGCCGGGTAAAAGACATCGCTGGAAAGCGGTCTCTTGCACATGAAATTATAATAAGGCTTGAGCTTTTCGGCGAGTTCGGGACTTTCGATCAACTCGTCGACCCGGCGGCGCATCCGCTCCATCACGCGATGGTCCATCACGTCGCGCCGGGCCAGCATGTCCTCCATGCTCAGTTCCGGCCATCCTTCCGCTTCCAGTTCTGCCTTCAGATTGCGGCTGATCTCGGTCCAGAAATCGCACACGAGATCGGTATCGCCCGGCCCATAGGCCTCCATGGCGCCGCGGTGGAAATTGTCCTTCCGCTCCGCTTGCCAACCGGGTTGCAGCGATGCGAGCCATTCCTGATTGGTCGGTGGATTGGGCCGCGCATCGACGGTCGAGGGCGTGCGCTGCATCACATAGAGATGTTCGCAATATTGGGCGAGATACGGCACGGCCTGAACCGCCGTCGCGCCGGTTCCGACCAGCGCGACCTTCTTGTCTTTCAGCTTGTCGAGTACCGGATTGCCGTAGCTTCCACCAGTATAGTCATAATCCCAGCGTGCCGTATGGAACAGCTTGCCCCTGAATTTTTCCATACCCTCGATCGACGGCAATTTCGGCATGTTGAGCACGCCGTTCGCCATCACCACAAATCGTGCCTTGATATCATCGCCGCGATTGGTGCCGACGTGCCAGCGCTGAATCGCTTCATCCCAGGTCAGGGACGTGATCTGAGTATGAAACAGAGCCCTGTCGGCAAAGCCGTATTTCTCCGCAATCTGCCGCGTATAACCCTGGATTTCTTCGCCATCCGCGAATTTCTTGGACGGCATGAAACCGGTTTCTTCGAGCAAAGGGAGATAGCAATAGGATTCATTGTCACACTGGATGCCGGGATAGCGGTTCCAGTACCACACGCCGCCAAAGTCGCCGGCCGTGTCGATGTTGCAAAAATCAGAGACACCCTGCTGGGTCAGATAATAGGATGCCAGCACACCGCCCCAGCCTGCGCCCAGAACGACGACATCCATTTCGTCCGTGATCGGGTCGCGCGGTTGTATTTCGGCTTCGGGGTCGACCGAAAAATCGGCCACAGGCCCGCCTTGCGGACGGACATATTGCTTCTGTCCGTCGCGGAACAGACGCTTTTCCCGTTCGAACTTGTACCGCTCCCTCAGGGCCGGAATATCAAGCTCTTCGGCAGGCGGGACATTACTTGGTTTGCAGGACATTCACTTCCCCGAGACTCTGGTTTCAGCTTTGTCATAAGCGACAGGTCGGTTGTTTCCACCCGGAATGACACTGTTCCCCCGCCTTATCGCCCCAGCGGTGCGAACGGATATGCAAAGCGTGCTATTCCGGTCCGGCGACTGATGGAATGACCGGGGTGGCGTCGCTGCAAAGGAGTGAGCATGAACAATCTTGAAGGCAAAATTGCCTTGGTAACGGGGGCGAGCCGCGGAATGGGACGTGGTATCGCGCTTGCGCTGGCTGAACAAGGCGCGACGGTTTACATCACCGGCCGCACGGTAACCGAAGGCAAGCATGCGCTACCCGGTACGATCAGCGCAACGGCGCGGGAATGCAGCGAGCGCGGCGGTCGAGGCATCGCGGTGCAGGTCGACCATTCAAGTGATGAAGAGATTGCCGGGCTGTTTGCGCGCATTGGCGAGGAGCAGGGGCGCCTCGACATTCTGGTCAACAACGCCATCGCGATTCCCAACGAACTGACCCAGCCGGGAGGCTTCTGGGAAAAGCCCGTGTCCAACTGGTCTATGCTGGATATCGGCCTTCGCGCCGCCTTTGTCGCCTCCTGGCATGCGGCGCAGATCATGGTGCCGCAGCGATCCGGGCTGATCGTCGGCATATCCGGCTATGTCGGTGTGACCTACACCTACAGCGCACTGTTCGGGACCTGCAAGGCCGCGCTCGACCGGATGGCGCGGGATATGGCTGTCGAGCTCAAACCCAGCGGAGTCGCCTCAATCTCCTTGTGGCAGGGTTTTACGTATACGGAACGCGCCAGGGAAAATCTCAAATCCGTTCCCGGAATGGCGTCACAGTTGAACAGCGCAGTCGGCAGCTCGGTTGAATTTCCCGGGCGTGTCATTGCCAGTCTCGCTGCCGACTCGCACATCATGGACAAAAGCGGCGGGACCTTCATCGCGCCTGAACTGGCGGCTGAATATGGCATTACCGATATTGACGGACGGATCATCCCTTCGTTGCGTGAAGAGCGCGGCGCACCGATATGGGAGCCGGTCTAAGGCTAGTTGCCAGCAAAAAAGTCATTGCTCCAGTCATCGTTGGCGCGCCCGGAAAAACGGGAGTCGCTGAACTGCTGACCCATCACGCCCTTTGACCAGTCAATCGATTCGCCCCAGTCCTGATACCAGTCATATAGCATCTTGCGCGATCCGATGCGCCACTGTCCGTCGCGCTTTTCGAAAATGTCGAGATAGCGTCCGCCAATGACGGTGTCGCGTTCGCGTTCTCCCATATCCAGCCGGTGATAGGAAACGACCTGCGTTTCCACCTTCGCTCCGTCGTCTTTCAGCTCAATATGGCTTTGCGCGACAACATGCTGCGTGTTGGTTATCGCATCGGCTCCTGGCACAACCCACGCAAGATATTCGGCAAAACTGCCTTTGAATACACCATAATCGACGACAGCGTCGGGCCAGAAAGCCGATTGGATCAGATCAGCGTCGCGCCGGTCTTCCCCCCGAGCAAGCCGGGCGATACAGCGGCGAATATATTCGTGATCAAGAAGGTCTTCGAGTGCAGCGTCCATAGTTTCCTCTTCCTGTAGAATTTCCAGCGGACACTAGGGTGCAAAAATGCCGCTGCAATAGCCAGCGACTAACATCGCCACCGGGATGCGGTAAAAAGGCCACGAACTGAAATCCTGCTTCGCGGGAGCGATAAGCATGGTTGACGGATAGCGTGGTTCGGCAAGCGTGATATGACCGGCGTTTCAAGATGGACGGGCGGCTGGTGCCGCTCTGACCCAATGTAGAGCGGGAGATAGAAGTGGGAACGATTGCAACACAGGATTTGCTGGACCGGGCAACGGCTCAGACAAGTCTGGACGACTTTGGCGACCTTCCGTTTCGCGATGCGCTGGATCGTCTCGTGGATTCCGCCAACCACGAAGCGAAGTTGAGCGAAGCGGGCGCAGAACGGTTTGCCGGATCGATTATCGGTTATCTGGTCAATCGCCTGAAGATCGTGGATTATCTCAAAAAGCATCCGGACCTGCTCGAACGGCCGATTGAAAAGCCCATGTTTGTTTTTGGAATGCCCCGCACGGGCACCACGCTGACCATCAACATGCTGGCCTCCGACCCTGCTCGCCGCAACTATATGCGATGGGAAGCACTGAGCTCGGTCCCACCGTCGAAATCGAGCGGATATAAGGACGACGAACGCTATCTCGCCGAGCAACAGCGAATCGATATGTCGCAGAAATATATGCCGCATCTTTCCGCCATTCATCATGAGGATGCCGACAGCCCTTCCGAAGACCAGTTCGCCATGGCTATGTCATTCTGCTCGCAGCTGTTCGATTCCATTCTGGATGTTCCGGGCTATCACAAATGGTTCCTGCACGAAGCGGACTATGAGCCGGCTTTCCGCTTCCAGAAAATGCAGCTGCAATTGATGCAGGCCGAAAATGGTGGCCGCTGGACGCTCAAAAATCCGTGGCATCCCCTGTATCTGGACGCTCTGACAAAGGTCTATCCCGACTCCCAGCTCGTCATGACCCATCGCGATCCGTTGCAGGTTGTGGGATCCGCCTGCTCTCTGGTGAATACGGTTCGGCCGATTTACAGCGATGCCGTCGATGGCCGCCGGATTGCGGACGCGCTGATGGAAACATTCGATCTCATGATCGAACGCCAGCAGGCTTACCGCGCCAAGCATGGAGAAGATGCGATCTTCGATATCAACTATGCCGAGCAGGTGCGCGATCCCGTAGGCATGATGGCAAAAGTATATGACCATTTCAACGAGCCGCTAACCGCAGAAGCGGAAGCAGCGATGTGCGCCTGTATCGCGGAAAACCCCAAGGGCAAGCACGGCAAGCACAAATATACGCTGGAAGAATTCGGCGTGAGCGAGGACGAGGTTCGCGAACGCTACAAGGATTATCGCGAAGAATATGGGTTTGCCTGAACCGGTCTGTTCAATCAGGCTACGACAACCGGCTCTGTTCCCTTTAGCGTTAACCGGTGCATCTCCCGTCTGGCATTTTCGGCACAGGGGCAGGACCGGTGGAGCAGGTCCGGATTGTTGAACATCGCAAGATCACCCTCGGACCATTTATGGCGATAGGTAGCCGCTCCTGCGTTTATCATTCGAGCAACTCGAAAAGCAGGGCGGTATCTTTGGCGCGCGGCATGCCAACGATTCGGTCTGCCGTCGACCCGATCATCTGTTCCGGAACGCTCGGCTCGATCATGTTTTCAGGCAGAACATGCACATAGCCGCCGATCGAACTGGTTATCGGTTCGACCGTGATATCCGCCATCATCTTCCCCGCCGGTGTAGCAAGGCGCTGGGACTCACTCGGGTCGTTTGAACAGCTCGATTTCCGCCGTCGCCGTTGCCAGTACCGCACCCAGCTGGTTGACCATCCGGCAATCGACCGCAACCATGTGGCGCCCATCGTCGTCGACATATTTGTCGAGAATATTGCCGGTCATGATCGTGATGTCTCCGGTCAGCGCAGGGCTGCGATAATTGCATTTGCTGTGGCGCACCATGCCCCATTCGCTGGCCCAGCCGGCGAAATAGTCGGTGATCCAGGCACCCATAGACGCGCCGTATCCATAGCCGCGCGGCATACCGATATAACGCGCCCAGCGCGGGAACAGATGCCCGCGCGAGGGACCGATATAGGCACCATCGGTATTTTCGGGATTGATCGCTTCCTCGGTCGGGTCCTGCTCCGGTCCGGCCATGGGACCGACAAAGCCGAGTTCCGCCATATTGAGATCGGTGCGGCGGTGCATGCTGCCCCATTGCGTGAAGGTGTAGCTGCGCCATTCGGTGGTGAAGCTGACGATCGAATGTATGCCAAACACGCGCTCGGGCAGGGCGGTGTCTTTCTTGACATCATCCCAGTATCGCGGGCTGTGACCAAGGTCGTGGAGCATCTTGATCCACTCGAACTTGCGTCCTTCCAGCTCTTCCAGCTCGTCGTCGGTCCACACTGGTTCCTCATGGCCTTCGGTCGTGCCGGACTGGCTCGCTTCGCCCGCTTCCTGGCCGTAGCGGATCGAGGTCGAGCGTTGCTTGGCGACGAGATCACCGTGCTGGTTATAGTAAAAATTGTCGCCGCGCTGGAAACAGGTCGGCCCGGCGAAGCTGGTTTCCTTGATCGTATAGTCAAAGGGGACGCGTTCGTTCCAGATCCGGTCGCCGCCTTTTACCGTGGGGCCATAGAACCACCATTCGTCGCCACCGAACAGCATGTGGGAATTGGGTATCTTGCCGATGCAGGACGGCGCGGAGCCATGGCCGTCATCCATGGTGACCGGGAAGCTTTGCGGCGCAATCAGCTCGCCGTGGCGGCTCTGCATGGCATAGTTGGTGTCATAATGAAGCCGGTTAGGATAATGCATCGCCTGTACCCAGCGCCGGATATCGCAATTGGCAAAAGGATCGACCATCCGGGCAGGCTGCATGGATTTACCCATATAATTGTCGAGATCAGAGCAATCGAGCTTGGGAGTTGACACCGTTTTTGTCTCCTTGTTTATGTTCAGCCCGCACTGCAGGCCGTTTGACATGCTGAATGCGCGACATTGGCGGAGAGGCCAAGCCGTCGAACGTTTCAGGCGCATCATATCGCTGCAGCGACGTATTGGGGCAAATGCCACGCAATATTGGATTAACTTTCGCGCGGGCGATAGATGAAAGCGCATAGTTGCAAGCATGATAGTGCGCGTCCATGCAGACTGTGTCGACAGGGGAACCGGAAAAAATGGCAAATAACAGCAAGCGCAGAGCCCGTGATCCTGAAGCGACGCGAGCAGATATCCTCGAAGCCGCCCTGACCTTGCTGTCAAAGGACGGGCCGGACGCCGTGAGCCTGTCGGCCGTGGCGGCGCTTGCCGGGGTCAACCGGGGTACCGCCTACCAGCATTTTGAAACGCGAGAGAAACTCGTCGCCGCGACGCTCGAGCTGGTGTCCGAGCGGATGTTTCTGACGGTTTTCGGTGATCCCGAACTGCTCGGCGAACGCGATGTCGAAAAGGTCGATATGGTCGAGACCACAGACCGCCTCGCCGTTTTCGCCATGGAAAATCCCGATCTCTGTCGCATCTGGCTGTTGCAACTTCTGTCGCTTCCCGATCCTTCCAAGGATCCGTTCTGGCGTGAATATGCCGGCTCCATCGCCCGCTTCGCACAGACCGACATGGCGAAGCCGGGAATCGATGTTGACGTATTTTCGGTGATCACGCTGGCTGGAAATTTCCTCTGGCCGGTTTGGGCGCGGTCGCATTCGCATGATGAAAAGGAGCGCACTGCGCTGGCGCATCGCTTCGCCCGGGAAATGCTGCGCTTATCACTATATGGCACGCTCGTCGAAGACCGGAACCAGACCGTTGTCGAACGGCTGGCGGACGAGGATTTCGGGCAATCGCCAAAGCCACTGAAACTAGTGAATGAAAAACCAGAAAAAGGAACAAATTCGTAATGTTCAATGCAATTGTTATCGACAAAAATGATGATGGCCAATCGGTCGCCCTTGCCCAGGTCGACGAAGCAAATCTGCCCGAAGGCGATGTGCTGATCGACGTCGCCTATTCAACGCTGAACTTCAAGGACGGCCTGGCGATCACCGGCAGTTCACCAGTGGTGCGCAGCTTCCCGATGATCCCCGGCATCGACCTTGCCGGCACGGTTCGGGAATCCTCCCATGCCGACTATAAGGCAGGTGACAAGGTCGTGCTCAATGGCTGGGGCGTCGGTGAAGCCCATTGGGGCGGTTTGGCGCAGGTTGCTCGGCTCAAGGGTGACTGGCTGGTCGGCCTCCCCAAGGCATTTGATGAAAAACAGGCGATGGCTATAGGCACCGCCGGATATACCGCCGCATTATGCGTCGATGCGCTGGTCGACCATGGCGTGACACCCGATCAGGGCGAAGTGCTGGTTACCGGTGCGACCGGCGGCGTGGGTTCGGTTGCAATCGCGCTGCTCAAGGCGGCGGGCTTCTCCGTTGCTGCGCTCACCGGCAAGCCTGATGAAGCGGACTATCTCAAGGGCCTCGGCGCCGACCGGATCATCGATCGCGCGGAAATGGGCGAGAAAGGCAAGCCGTTGCAGCGTGAAACCTGGGCTGGCGTCGTTGATACAGCGGGCAGTTTCACACTGGCCAATGCCTGCGCGCAGACAAAATATGGCGGCGCGGTCGCAGCCTGTGGACTGGCGCAGGGCTTTGATCTGCCAGCAACCGTGATGCCGTTCATCCTGCGGGGCGTTTCGCTGCTCGGCGTGGACAGCGTGATGGCGCCAAGGGCCAAGCGGCTGAAGGCGTGGGATCGCCTCGCCAAGGATCTTGATCCCGCCGCACTGGCATCCATCGGCCAGGAAATAACCCTGTCCGAGGCCATCGATACGGCGAAAAAATTCATGTCGGGCGAAGTGCGCGGGCGCTACATCGTCGATGTGAACGCCTGACCCGCGGGCGATTATCCATGTCGGCAAAGCCTCTTTCCATCGTCTCTGGCCCTCCTCTTGCAGAAGAGGAGGGCCTAGGGGAACTGACGCTTTCCGGCTGGTTCCTGCATGTCACAGCGCAATTTTCCGAGCGTGAGGCCTTGGTGTTCTATGATGAGGGAGAGCGCGTCAGCTGGACCTATGCGGATTTGCGCGAGCGCGCCTGCGAGGTAGCACGTGCCTTGATCGCGGCCGGGGTCGGCAAGGGCACGCGGGTCGGCATATTGATGACAAACCGGTCCGAATTTCTGGCTGCGACTTTCGGGACTGCGCTGGCTGGTGGCGTTGCGACGACGATCTCGACTTTTTCAACGCAGGACGAGCTGGAGCATCTGGTGAATCTGTCCTGCTGCTCGGTGCTGCTGCTCGAACGGCAGATACTCAAGAAGGATTTTTCCGCCCTGATCGAAGCGATCGCGCCGGAGATCAGCAACTGCTCTCCCGGCCAGATTATCTCCGGGACATTTCCTTTCCTTACTCATGTTGCTGCGATCGGCGAAGCTGGCGGTGCGATCGAGGCCTGGGATGATTTTCTCGCTCGCGGACAAAATGTCAGTGACGACCGCGTTCTGGCGCGGGCTGAGCGAAACCGGCCGTCCGATCCCGGGGCACTGTTTTTCTCCTCCGGTTCGACCGCCATGCCAAAGGGTGTGTTGTCCGCGCATCGCGGGGTAACCCTGCAATTGTGGCGTTTTCCGAAATATTATGGCGTCGAACGCACACCGCGGGTCTGGTCGGCCAACGGATTCTTCTGGTCGGGCAATTTTGCCATGGCCTTTGGCGGCGGTTTGACGAGGGGCGGCGCGTTGGTGCTGCAGTCGACCTTCCAGCCCGAACAGGCACTGGCGCTGATGGAGACAGAAGAAGTGAACCAGGTCCATGCCTGGCCGCACCAGTGGGAGCAGCTTGTTGCGGCCCCGAACTGGGCTGCGGTCGATCTGTCGGCGATGTATTATGTGGATCGCACCTCGCCTCTGGCCGAGCATCCGACCATCAATACCGACTGGCGCGAGCCCTATGCCACCTATGGCAATACCGAGACGTTCACCTTCAGCTCGACCTTTCCCGCCAACACGCCCGAGGATGTGATCGGGGGGTCCCATGGCAAACCCTGTCCGGGCAACATGTTCAAGATCGTGGCGCCGTTGACCGGCGAAACGGTGCCGATGGGAGAGCGCGGCGAGATTTGCGTCAAGGGCCCGACGATGATGCTCGGCTATATCGGTATCCCGCTCGACGAGACGCTTGATGACGAGGGCTATTTGCGTACTGGCGACGGCGGCTGGTTTGACGATCAGGACCGACTGCACTGGGAGGGGCGGCTCAACGACATTATCAAGACAGGCGGGGCCAATGTTTCCCCGCTGGAAATTGACGCCGTGCTCAAGAAAAATCCCGGCATCAAGGCGGTGCAGACAGTGGGCATTCCCCACGATACGCTCGGTGAGCTCGTTGTGTCCTGTATCGTGTTGCATGACGGCGCGGAACTCGATCAGAGCGCGGTTCAGGCTTTCGCCCGGGAGAAACTGGCCAGCTACAAGGTACCGCGACGGGTTCTGTTCTTCGCCGAGGACGATCTGGAACTCACCGGCAGCTCCAAGATCAAGGCAGCTGATGTAAAGGCACTCGCAACCCAGCGTCTATCAGGAGAAACATAATGACCAGTGATGCTCTGGAGATCGCCAACCTCAAGGCTCGCTATTGCCTGGCAGCGGATACTTCGACCAGCGATCAGGCCGGTGCACGGGAAATGTTTGGCGCTTTGTTCACCGAGGATTTTGTCGGTGATTACGGCTTTGGTATGCTGGAAGGACCGAAAGCCATTGCCGACTTCATGGTCACGGCAATTGGCGGCGGCAGCGAGTGGATGATCCACGCGCTCGGCTCGCCAATAATTGAAATCGATGGGGACAGCGCGACAGGGGACTGGACGATACAGGTGGAATCGCGCCGACGCGAAGGCGCGGGGCTGATGACCGTGGTTGGGCGTTACTCGGATATTTTCAGGAACACGGACAAGGGCTGGCGAATTGCGAACATCAAATTCACTCGCTTCGAATGACGATCGCATCGGGAAGCAATTGAGGCTGATATTCAGGAAGCTTTGATCAATTTCTGGGTTTGGGAGAGAAATGCATGAACAAGAGATTTTCCGGTAAAACGGTCGTCGTAACGGGCGGAGCCGCCGGACTGGGCCGCGCCCATGCGCTCGCCTTTGCAGCTGAGGGCGCGCATCTCGTCCTGCTTGACATCAACGAAGCCGGTCTCGCGGAAACCAAGGCGCTGATCGATGACCTGGGAGCAACAGCCTCGATCCATCGAGTTGACATGGCGGATGAACAACAGATCATCGACTTTGGAAAGGCAATACTCGCCGATCATGACAGTATCGATGTGCTGATCAACAATGCCGGGCTGCACATGGGAGAAATCGCCCGCGGCTTCAGTGAAATGGGGCTGGCGAAATGGCAACATTTCTTTACCGTAAACAGCTTCGCTCCGCTGCTGCTCGCCGAGGCGATCCGGCCGGCGCTGGCCAAGGCCAAAGGAGTCATTATCAACAAATCGTCGATGGCCAGCTATAATCCGGCGACCGCCTATGGGATTACCAAGGCGACGCTCAATATCTTCACCCATGCAATGGCGACCCAGTTCGCCGCCGACGAAATCCGCTGCGTCGCGATTGCACCCGGCCTTATGGAAACAGAAGCCGCGCAGCAGGGCGTGGATCCGGAGAATTGGGAAAAGCTGAAGGCGATGCAATTTGTCAAGCGTCAGGGCAAGGCAGAGGATATCGCCAATCTCGCGATATTCCTGGCTTCGGACGAAGGCAGCTTCATCAACAATCAGGTGATCCTGTGCGATGGCGGCAACATGATGCGCGGCTGGCGGGGATGATCCTCATGCGCAATCCGATTGGCCGCTTCGCTGCTTTCGTGATGCTGGCCGGCCTGGTGGCATGCGTCCCGGTTTCGGAAAATGTGCAATCTGCCAGCGGGGAGAATATCGAACAGCGGCCAATGCTTCGCATGGCCATCATCGGTGACAGGACAGGTGGCCACCGACCGGAAGTTTTTGAAGATGCCTTGCACAAAATTCACCGGATGCAGCCTGATCTGGTGCTTTCCGTCGGCGATCTGGTTGAAGGCTATATCGAGGATGAGGAGGAACTCGCCCGTCAGTGGGATGAAGTGGAAGCGGAACTGGAAAAATTTGGCTCCCGTTTTCATTCCGTGCCGGGAAATCACGACTATTCCAACGCCGTCATGGCCCGCATCTGGCGCGAACGGCGCGGGCCGGCTTACTGGAGCCTGTTGAAAGACGATGTTCTCATTCTTGGTCTTTCGACCGAAGACCCGCCGATTGCGCTACCGCAAAGCGCGATGGAAGGACATGTTCGGTTGCAGCAGGCAATGGCGCGCGATCCCGTCGGCACACAGGAGCGCATATTACAGGCGACGCGCGGCAAGGAAAAGGTGGCAAAGCCCGGCGAGGTTTCGGTCAGCCGTGAGCAGATCAGCTATTTTCGCAAGGTCCTGGCTGACAATCCGTCGCCGCGCTGGACATTCGTCCTCATGCACAAGCCCGCCTGGGCCTATGACAGCGCCGAATTCCGGGAACTGGAAGCGATGCTGGCCGAACGGCCCTATACTGTCATCGCAGGCCACGAACATTATTATGACTATGCTGCCCGGAACGGACGCGACTATCTGACTCTCGGGACGACCGGGGGTGTCTGGCTCAAGGATGGGCCCGGCAAGGTGGATCATTTCTTATGGGTTGCACTCGGAGAGGGCGAACCGACCTTCGCCAATATCGAGATTGGCGGGATTTTCGACAAGAAAGGGCGCTAGGCGGTAACCGGGCTTTGTCCTGAGGCGATCAGTTCATGGATGAAGGCGGTTTTTCGCTGTCCCATTCCGGCCGCCGCTCGGCGATGGTGCCGACCGCCTTGCTCCACCAGTTCGGGTTATTGGCGAGCAGCTTGATATCAAAAGCATTGGAAGAGCGATATTCGAGCAGCTCCACGCCCTGTTCGCCTGGCGTATAGGTATAGGGCACGTGGGCGCCGACGAAAAACCCGTCACCGATACCCAGTTCCTCTGTGCCGATTCGCAGCGATCCGGCCAGAATATAGTAGAGGCAGTCGGTGTCATGACTGTGGCGGGGCAAGGGAAAGCCGCTCTTGAACCAGACGTGGGTCAGGCTCATCCCCGGCATCTGGAACAGCACGCGCAATGTGGCTCCTTCCAGCATTCCTGCGTCGTGCGCCGCGATCGATCCTTCGGTTTCGACCTCGGTAAGGGGCTGCTGTGTCATCATGTCGCATTCGGCAAAGTCGGGGGCATCCTTCGCCCGGATGATGGAAAAGCGTATCGGTTGATTTTCGGTTTTGGCCATGACCGAACAATGATAGTCCGAACAATAGTAAAAGGGAATATGCATGAGCCTCTACACTACGATTCACCTGCACAATGTTCCGGAAAATCGGGAGGGTGAATATGCCGACTGGTTTGACGGGAAGCACCGAGCGGATATCTCGCGGTTGCGAGGCTTTTTGCAGGCGGACCGCTATGAACTGACCCCCGAACAGATCATGCCGGACATTCCGCAGCCGTGGCGCTTCATGAGTGTCTACGAATTTGACTATCCCACGCCGGAAATCGATTTGCCGGCGCTCGCGCCCCTGCTGGCCGAAGCGCGGGATGCCGGAATGGTTGACGACAGCGACGAAAGCGAGCGCATCCACAGCTATGCGATGTATTCGGACTGGAAATTCAGCCCCAATCATCAAGCGGGCCAGCCCTTTTCCGGCGTTTCGATCATCCTCGCCAACTTTGTCGCTGGTCGTGAGCCGGAATATCACCAATGGTATGACGATGTGCATATGCCGGAAGTATCCCGGGTTCCTGGAAAGGTCGGGATGAAACGCGGGCGACTGGCCGATCTGCAGGTCGAGCCGCGCCGCTATTGCCCGGGCAGCGATCTCGTATTCTGTGCCCAGCAGACCGACGATCTGCTGTTCACCGTCCGCGATTTCAGCGCCCGCGCGCGCGGTGTCAGTCCGTCGGGTGTTGCCTTCCAGCCGCGCAGTTCGGCCGGTTCCGTGGCCCGTACCGTTCACTATTTCCGCAAGGTGAGCGGCGATCGATTCTGGAGCGACGGGATCGCCTATGATGGCGATCTGGCAGTCTACCCCGAAGATTTCGCCCGTCCGGCTAATTCCTGAACAACCTTATCGCGGCTGCGATGAAAGCGGGTCGCCACTGGTCTGAATTAGGAATTTCGCGATAGGCTTTGTGAAAGAGGTGAAAAATGTCCAAAACAATTATCATTACCGGTGCGGGCGAGGGTCTCGGTCGCACGCTAGCCCAGCGTTTCGCGGCAGATGGCGACCGTGTCGTGCTGCTTGGGCGCACATTTGAAAAAGTTGCGAAAGTTGCCGATGAACTGGGCGGTGAACATTTCGCCCTGTCCTGCGATGTAGGAAATCCCGCCTCGGTCCGCGACACTTTCGCCAACATTGCAGAAAAATGCGAAAAAATTGACGTTCTGATCAACAGCGCCGCATCCTACGAACCGTTCACCCTGGCCGAGGCAACGGACGAAAAAGTGGTAGCGATGGTAAACACCAATCTGACCGGTCCCGTATTATGCTCGCGCGAAGCCCTGCCGCTTTTCCGGAACAGCGGCAAAATCATCAACGTCAGCAGCGAGAGCGTTGCCCTGAAATTTGCTATGCAGTGGCTTTATACCGCAACCAAGGCGGGTCTCGAAACCATGTCCAGCATGCTTGACCGGGAACTGGCCCCCGATGGTATCAGGGTCTCTTCGGTTCGCTGTGGCCAGATGTATGACGAAAGTAAGACCGGGTCGAACTGGCCGATCGAACTGACCATGCGTTTTGTCGAAGAAAATGTGAAAGTCGGCATCGATGTCCGAACCCGGCCCCTGTCGCATTACAAGTCCGTCGCCGATATTTTCAGGCATGTCATCGATACACCGCATGACATGCATGTCGGCCATGTCGAGATCACGGGCGACCGCCCCCATCTACCCGTTCAAGAACAGAAAGAATCAGAATGACCCTTCTCCCCGAAGCCAAATTATACGTGGATGGAGTCTTGCGAGCGGCGGCAGGCGGTAGGAAATTTGATGTTATCGGACCGTGGACAGGAGAAGTCGTCGGCAAGGCAGCGGATGCCTCCGCTGCCGATGTCGACGAAGCAATTGCGGCTGCGCGTCGCGCGTTCGACGAAAGCGACTGGTCAACCAACATAGATTTGAGGGTCGGCCTGGTCAAAAAATTGCGCGACCTGTTCGAAGAGAACAAGGAACGCCTCGGTCAACTTGCCAGAATCGAGGCAGGTGCAGCGCTTGGTGCAGTGGGTCGGGCGCATGTCGACATGGCTCTGGACGGCTGGGACGACTATCTGCGAGTTTTCCCCGAAGTCGAATGGGAAACCGATTATGGCACACGCGAAGGCTATGGTTTTACCAGCCATCGCCGGGCATTTCGCGAGCCAGTGGGTGTGGTTGGCGCGATCTCTCCCTGGAATGTTCCGCTCTATGTCAATGTAGGCAAGGTTGTAGCGGCCTTGCTGGCTGGCTGCACCGTTATCCTCAAGCCTGCTCCCGATACGCCCGGGATGGGCGCGATCTTCGGTGAACTGGCGGACAAGGCCGGATTTCCTCCGGGCGTGATCAACGTTGTGTTTGGCAGCGATCCTGCCGAGGCAGGGGAAATGCTGGTAACCGATCCGCGCGTGGACCTGATCAGCTTCACCGGATCGACAGGTATCGGCAAGCGCATAATGGAGCAGGGCGCCAAGACGATGAAGCGCATATTCCTAGAATTGGGGGGAAAATCGGCGAAAATCATACTTGATGACACGCCCAATTTTGCAATGGATGTCGCGCAGACCATGCTCGTCTTCCATGCGGGCCAGGGTTGTGCCGTACATTCACGCTTGCTGGTGCCGCGGAGCCGATATGAAGAAGCCAAGGCGGTGTTGGCACAGGCCTATGCGGGTTTCGGAGACAATTGGGGAGATTTCGACAATCCGCAGCAGATTATGGGCCCCGTGGCTTCGCAAAAGCAGATGGACCGCGTTCTTTCCTATATTGAACTCGGGCTACGGGAAGGCGCTACGCTGCTCGCCGGGGGCAAGGCGCGCCCCGACAAGGGAACCGGCTATTTCATCGAACCAACCGCGTTCGTCGATGTTACCAACGACATGCGGATTGCACAGGAAGAGATTTTTGGCCCGGTCCTGGTCGTCATTCCATTTGAAGATGATGATGATGCCGTACGCATTGCGAACGACAGCGACTATGGGCTATCAGGAGGCGTCTCTTCGGGCGATTTCGATCGGGCCATGGCCGTGGCGCGGCGTATCCGAACCGGTTCGGTCAGCGTGAACGGTGGCATGTGTATAGCCGGGGATATCCCGTTCGGCGGATATAAAGCCAGCGGCGTGGGCCGGGAATGGGGCCGTGAAGGGATCGAGGAGCATCTGGAAACCAAATTGATTGCATGGAAAGAGTGAAATTGCACGATTTAGCGGATTCGTCGAATTCAACAATTGATGTAGAGCAGGACGAAACCGAAGCTCTGGTTCGAAACTTGAACGGCCAGAGGCTTGGGCGCAAAGGCATAATTACCCGCCAACGTATTTTGACCGCGGCGGGTAAATTGATCGACGAGCAAGATGATCTGCAGATATCTTTAGGTGCTATCGCTGCAGAGGCATCGCTGGGCATGACCTCGGTCTATAATTATTTTAGCGACCTCACCGACGTCATCCTTGCCTTGTTAGAAAACATAATGGTCGAAGCAGAAGCAGCTTATTTGTCCCACCTTCGTATCCGCTGGGAAGATGAACAGCTTGACGAAGAATGCAGTATATTTGTGAACAGCTTTTTCGAATTCTGGACGCGTCATGCAAATATTTTTCATATTCGCAACAATTTTGCGGACAAACGCGATCCGAAAATGATTGCCCATCGTGCTTCGGTTGCTCAAGAGATCCTTGGCCTCATTATATCGCAAATGGAAAAAACATCGGAAGTTTCGGACTACCCGCGCAATTCAATGGCTTCCGCAGTTTATATGGGCGTTGAGCGCGCCGTGTCCGTGCTGAACAACAAACAATTGATGAACGACTTACCGATCGCTTACCGTCCCGATAAAGTGGGGTTGTTGGCAGCCGAAGCCCGGCTGTTTGAATTTGGTATTCGCAGCGAAAGAGGTGTGGAATGGTGAAGTCGGGTTGCTACCACTAGCATCCGGAGTCCTATTTCTTATCGCTACCAATCTTCGCAATATAATCGTCAATTCGTTGCCGATAAGCCGGATTGAGCATCAGCGCGCTATTGGCCATGCGTTCGACATGTCTCCCCTGATCACGGCTGAGGTCAGCGGCAAGCTCGATCGCAATTTTCGCAGCGCCCATCTGTTCGGGATCGCTCTTGGTCAGGTGGCGGCAAAATTCCAGCGCCGCTGCGTCGAACCCCTCGTCGGGCAAAACATCGTGGACCAGTCCCATGATCAGGGCACGATCGGCATCGACTTTCTGATTGCCCATGACCAGCCAGCGTGCCCAATGTGGTCCGCAAACCCGAGTCAGGCGGCTCACGCCATTTGAAGCTGGAAGTACGCCAAACAGGCCTTCGGGAAATGAGAATTCTGCGGCCTTAGCAGAAAGTCTGAAATCGCAAGATAGCGTCAGTTCAAGTCCACCGCCGACGCAGGTCGCATGTATCGCGCATACAATCGGTTTTTCGATATGCTCCATCTCGTCATAGATTCGGTGCATCCCATGTAGACCGATCCGATGATTTTCCCGGATTTCAGTCGCGGTTTCCGGGCGTTTGCGTCCCGAGCCGCTCTTCATGTCAGCGCCCGCGCTGAAAAAGCGGCCATTGGCCCGGATGAGCATGACGCGAAGCCGTGGATCATCACGAAACCTCAATAGCGCCTTTTCGAAGAGCTGCATGGTCTCACCGGAGAGAGCGTTGAGCTTATCGGGGCGATTGAGCGACACGATAAGGATAGAGTCACGCTCTTCCGTCAGCAGATGTGGTTCTTCCGTCATATCGATATCCTTACGCACGTGTTCGGGGCAGGCCAAGCGCTCGTTCCGCGATCATTGAACGGTGGACTTCGCTGGTGCCGCCATAAATGCGAGTCCCGTGCGCATGGCGATAGGACTGGTTAAGCAGTGCCGCGGCGCCTTCACGCTTTGTCAGCGAAAGTGGCGTAGTGAGGCTGAGCAAGTCGCGGGCATCTTTCAGAAAACATTCGGAAGAGAACATTTTTGCCATCGGTCCAAAGCCGGGGTTGGGCTTCTTTTCTGCACCCGCCCAAGTGGCACGATGTTCGAGGAGCAAAGCGGCTGCTGCATTGGCGCGGGCTCGCATCAAACGCCGCCGTGCATCAATTCCTTCAATCAGCTTTCCGCCTTCCGGTGCGTCGATCTCCTGGCAGAGTTCTTCCGCGGCTTCGAGCGTCGCGAACATCGGATTGGCAAAACTGCCGCCATGTTCGAGCTCAAGGGCGAGAGACATGGTGCGTACTCCGCCATCAACCTCTCCAAGACGCCAACTGTCCGGGATTTTCACATTATCGTAAAAAGTAATGTTGGTCCGCTCATCCTGGAACGTGTGCACGGGCTGAATCGTCACGCCTGGTGCCTTCAAGGGCACGATGAACATCGTCAGGCCTTTATGTTTGGCGACTTCCGTATTGGTGCGTGTGAGCATCAGCACATAGTCGGCTAGGTTTGCGCCGCTGGTGAACATCTTGGTGCCGTCGATCCGCCATCCGTTGCCGTCTGGCACAGCGCGGGTCTGGGCAGCAAAAACATCCGACCCTGCGCCGGGTTCGGAATAGCCAAGACTGGCGATGGATTCACCGGACGTAATCTTCGAAAGTACTTCCTTTTTCAATTCATCCGATCCCGCTCGCGAGATCATCAGTCCGACCATTTCCGCTACGCCGGCGGCCGGATTGTTATAGCCATGTTTGTCGAATGTGCGTCTGGCAGCAGCCTTGGCATAGGGGCCGATACCGCGCCCGCCAAGTTCAGGGCTGGAGAGGAAGTGCAGCCGTGCCTCGATCAGTTTCTTGTGCAGCTCGGGGACAAAGCCTTCCCAGCTGTAATGAAATCTTTTCCGCATCTCGGGCGTAACATTTGCCTCCATGAAGGCGTCGATTTCCGTCATCATTGCGTGGGCTTCTTCGCCGATATCGAATTCAATCGGCAATTTACCAACATCCGGAAGCGATGCTTTTTCGTCGCCATAATGCCGCTTTCCGGCTTCGGTGAGCCAGTTTTCTGGATCTCCTGCGATCAGCGGCCAGGAGCGAGCGCGCTGGACATAGAGATAGATGTCATATTCGGTCGTCAGGCCATAGCCACCAAAAGTCTGCAGGGCCTGACTCGCCGCTTCCCCGGCCGCATATGCATTCCACCATGCGGAAATTGAAACCTGTGCGGCTGCATCCTTGTCGCCATCCGCTATTGCTCGGATGGCTTTCCAGGCAAGCAATTTACCGGAATCGACGAGACATAAACAATCGGCGAGCGGATGGCTGATCGCCTGAAATTTACCGATCTCCTGACCGAATTGCTTGCGCTCGCAAGCATATTCTGATGCCATTTTAAGTGCCTGTCTTCCAAGTCCCGCCAACGCAACCGAGATGAGGATCTTCCATTCCTCGATTGTTGCCTCGAACAAGTTCGTTGCTACCGAACCCGATGCCAGCACGGTTTCATTGGCCAGACTGAAGTCGATTTCTGCCAAGCCGTCAGAGGACAGGCTTTGTTCGCTAGGTCGCACTTGCTCCGGCACGTCAAACATCAGGACTTGGCCACCCTTGCGTCCAACCACGATCTCGGCTTCTGCTCCCCACGATACGAATTGTTTCGGCTGGTCAGCAATGTCATGGAGCGCCAGCGAAGCGACTTTGTCGCCGCCGACGACTGCGGCCAGATGTTCCGCGACGCGGCCCCGTCCGAGTATAGCTAGGAGGTGCGCAGCCAGCACCGTTTCCGCAATTGGACCGAACGGCAGCTTGCGGCCAACTTCTTCCATCAATACCGCTGCGTCGAAGGTTCCGAGTCCCAAGCCGTCATCGTCTTCCGGGACCCGCAGAAGGAAGGCGCCGAGTTCGGCCAGTCCACTCCAGGCCTCCTGGTCCAGGCCATCTTTTTCGGCCTTGCGAAGACGTTCTGGCGTGCAAGTATCGTCAAAAAAACGCGCGAAGCTCTCTCGCATCATTTCCTGTTCTTCTGTGAGATCAAAGTTCATCGCAGGCTTACTCCGGTTTGGCGTTTGCCATCATTTTGCTGAGATCGACTTGACCGGTAGCCAAGCCGCCCATGAAACCGCCATCAACTGGAAACACAACACCGTTCACCACCGAAGCAAGATCGCTGTTCAGCAGGACGACGCCGCCGGCTTGTTCCTCTGCCGTGGTGTAGCGACCGAGCGGTTCGGCGGCTGCATCAATCACGGCTTTGCCCGATGTTTTCAGGAAACTTTGCATCATCGGTGTTTGGGTTGGCGAGGGAAGGGTGCAGTTGATGCGGATGCCCTTCTTTATCAGCTGCGCTCCCATGAACTGGGTCCAGACGATGACATTCTCCTTGGAGAAGGAATAGCCTTCCGCCACGGTGTCCATATTTGATTCGCACCATGCCACGGCAGCATCCCACCCGTCGGTGGTTACAAACTCCATGTTGGTCGGAATTCTCCTGCTCCAGCCCAATCCTCCGACCGAGGCGATATTGGCGATCGCCCCTCCCTTACCCATGAGCGACAACACCTGCTGTGTCAGATGGCGCAGACCGATAAAATTTACTTTCATAACGTCCATCGGAGGCAATCCGTTCGGCAACCCTGCGCAGTTGAACAGCGCATCGATCTTGCCGCCAAGCGCCGCCACGGCGGCCTCAATCGAAGCGGGATCGCGCAGGTCGACATTGGTAAAGGATGCCAGCGGCAGTTCGGACTGCTTGAAATCCATCCCGTGAACTTCGGCACCAAGGTCCAGCAGCAATTTTGCAGTGGCTGCACCCATCCCCGAATAGCAACCGCTTACAATGACGCGTTTGCCAGAATAGCCTAAAATGTCGGACATAGTTTCTCTCTCATGTTTCGGGCGACGGAGCCCAGTCTGGTTCGTGAATGTTCGCAGTGAAGCAGAGGCCGATCAATGGGCCGCTGCGCAAATCGCTACCGCGATACGCGGTCATGATTCACGGCATTTCAAAAGCTGAAATGGCAGGATCACCAGACTAGCGGCAAATGATGTGGCCCGATAACTCCCCCCGGACGATAGACGATCTCTGTCCCCGGTTTGAGTTTGAACTCCGGAATCCGCTTCAGCCATTCCTGCAGTGCGATTTTTATCTCCAGCCGCGCCAGATGCGCACCCATGCAACTGTGTACGCCGACGGTGAAGGCCAGAATGATCTTCTTGGGGCGGGTAAAATCAACTTCGGTTGGATTGGGGAATACATCCGGATCGTAATTGCAGGCTGGCAGGATGCTGGTGACCTTGTCGCCTTTCTTCATCTGCACGCCCCGCATTTCAATATCCTTCGCTACGGTGCGGCCGGAAAATGTCACTGAGAAAACCCGCAGCAATTCTTCAACCTGCGAATTGATATTGTCCGGATTGTCGATGATTTCCTGAACCCGCTCAGGGTTGCGGGCAAGCCACAGCCAGATATTGTTGAGCGTCGCGAAGACCGTGTCGAGACCCGCAATGAACAGAAAAATGACGAAACCGAATTTCTCTTTTTCCGAGATCGGGCGGCCGTCAAACTCGGCCTGGACGATCCGGCTGATCAGACCCTTGTCGGGATTTGCTTCCTTCTCCGCGATAGCGCCTTTGAGATAGTCGCTGATCTTGACCATGGTCTGGCCCATGATTTCGCGGTCGTTCGAATGGAGCAGAGCGATCGCCCATTCGACGAAATCGTCGCACATGTCGCGCGGCAATCCCATCAGGTCGAGGAACACGAGTACCGGCAAGGGCCGGCCAAAGGCCTCGTCAAATTCGCAACCGCCTTTGTCGATGACATCGTCGATCAACTCGTTGGCGAGCGTACGGATGCTGTCTTCCAGCTCCAATACGCCTTTTGGCGACACCAAGGGGTCGACGATATTGCGATATTTCCGGTGATCTGGTGGATCGATTTCGATCGGAATGAAGTTGAAATAATCTTCGGGATCACGCGGAAAGGGTGTCGCATCCTCGGTTGAAAAATATTCCGCGTGGCGAAGCGCGAAGAGAGCGTCTTCGTGCTTGGTCATGACCCAGGCATTGCCAAAAGGACCGACGTCATAGAAAATCGGCGGAAATTTCTCATGCATCGCCGGAAAGAACTTATAGGGATCGGCAAGAAACTCCGGTCCGTATATGATGCCTGCGGAGCGAACGAGCTCTGGCGGAACATGGTCCGGAATATCATCGGGTCCAACGCGGCGGGTGACTTTTGGCGGTACCGGATTGGCGGGATCGATCTTCATGGGCTTTTCTCCTGAACGTTCAGTACTGGACTTCGGGAAGGTGTACGACCAGCCCGTCAAGTTCTGCGGATATTTCGATCTGGCAAGAAAGGCGGCTGGTATCGCGAATTTCCGCGGCTGCCATTTCCAGCATATCCCGCTCATCCTGCGATGTCGGCGTGCCGACTTGTGCTGCCCATGCTGCATCGACGTAGCAATGGCAGGTGGCGCAAGCTAGGCCGCCTCCGCATTCGGCCACGATGCCATCTACATCATTGTCCAGCGCCCCGCGCATCACGGTTTCGCCAACTGCGACATCAAGAGTCCGGCTTTCGCCGTTGCTGGAAATATAGGTTACTTTCGGCATTATGCTCCTTTCGGCCTTCGAGAAGAATTCGTACAACAATCGCTGGAGATTGGCCCGAGGGTTTCCATCATCCTGACGAACGTCGCGGGTTGTACATCATTCAAACTCGATCATGACCTTTGCTGATTGCGGTGTTGCTGCAATGCCCAGCCCTTCGATTATCTGCTCGAAAGGCAGTCTGTGGCTGATCAGAGTGGCAATTGTGTCTTTCAGCCGCGGCATTGCTGCGACCACTTCCGGAAATTCATCGGGATAGCCGACAGCGGTAGTGATCGTCATTTCGCTGGTCAGCATTGCTCCGGCTGGCAATTCAATCGGCTTCAGATAGGCTGCCGTGATTACATGGCGCGCGTGTTTTTTTGCCATAGCGACAACATCGGCCAGAATCGAAGGGGCGCCGGCAGCATCAATGAAGGCGTCCGTGTTGGCGCGCTCCCGGTTGAAATAATGGTGGGAACCGTGGATCTCCTTGATCCGGGCCTGCACATCTTCTTTTGCCGGGTTGATGGTATGCGCGCCGAGCGCGCGGGCGCGCTCAAGCCGCTCTTCCGACAGGTCGAGTGCAATCACGTCCCGGCACCCGCGATCAATTGCCCACATGACCATGCCGAGTCCGATCGGTCCGCAGCCGAAGATGGCGACCTGATCGCCGGCTTTGGCTTCTGCACGATTGATGCCATGCAGCGCGACCGCCAGCGGTTCGCACATTGCGGCAATGTCAAAGGGAATGCCCTCGGGAATCGGCAGGATGCTATCGTTCAATCGCGCCTCCCGCACCAGCAACTCTTCAGTAAAAGCGCCCTCAGGGCCGCCGCTGCCGATAAAGCTTGGCGTGTTCATCGGATTGACGATCACTCGCTGGCCGATTGTCAGGCCTTCAACCTGATCGCCGACCATCATCACCTCGCCTGAACCTTCGTGGCCGAGCGGGGTTGGTTTCCCAGGTCCCGGTATTCCGCCATTCTTGATATAGGACAAGTCGCTGCCGCAAATTCCGCAGGCTTTCATCCTGACCACTACATCTTTGGGCCCCGGTTCGGGGCGCGTGTAGGGATCGAGGCTTACCTTATCGATATCGTGGATGTTGAGTAGTTTCATTTCTCGGTTCCTTGTCCGGTCATCATCCGCTTACCATATCTCCGCCATCAATGGTGATGGTCTGGCCAGTTAGGAAGGATGAAGCATTCGAGCAAAGAAAGGCGCCAACACCTTCGAAGTCTTCTGGATAGCCGACCCGTTGCAATGGCAATTTGGGACCAAACATATCGGCCATAGCCTTCTCGTTCGCTTCTCCGCCCATCATTGGGGTCATGATCAATCCCGGCGCGACGATATTGGCCCGGATGCCGAATTTGCCGAATTCCACCGCCATGCAGCGGGTCAGGGCAGCCACGCCTGCTTTCGAGGCAGCGTAATTTTGTTTGCCCGGCATGCCTCGAAACAGCGCCAGACTGCCACAGGCTACCAAGCTGCCGCCGGGTTCGCCGGCTTCGGCCCTTGCGACCATATGTCTTGCGCCCTCGCGCAGAGTTAGAAATGCACCATGAAGAGCAACGTCGAGAAATTTGTGCCAGGCGTCGGTCGGCATGTCGAAAACCGAATTGAAGCCGGGCGCACCTCCGGAATTGGCAAAAACGCAATCGAGCCGTCCAAAATCAGCCATCAGCTTGGCATAGCCATCAATTATCTGCTCTTCCGACGACACGTCTACCTGATAGGTTTCGACCCGAGCGGCTCCAGCTTCGAGCAACTCCTGCTTTGCCGCGGCGTTTTTTTCCTTGTTACGCGCCCAGATCGCGAGCGCACCGCCCATTTTGGCGATCCCCTTGGCGAAGCCGAGGCCAATGCCGCCATTGCCGCCCGTCACAAGTGTTACTTTTCCTGAACAATCGAACAGTCTGTTTGCCATCATTCGCTCCTTTTCCTTCCATCTGTTCATGGCGCAATCACCCTGAACTGGCCAGTGTCAGGAGCATCGCGTTAGCGATAAGTCGGGCAGCGATCGACCGATGCGCGACAGGGAAGGTGGGGAAATGCTAGCTCTGCATCACTGATCCACCAACCAGTGAGAGAGGAAGAAATTGCATGGCCATCGGGCAACATTACCAGAACGCCTATGTTACGCGGAACGTCGACAAGGCAGTGGAAGGTTTCCGCAAATGGGCGGACACGCGCCTGATCCTTGAAACCGCAGTCGAAGTGAAGCTCTGGACGCCGGAAGGCGAGGGCGTCGGGATCCAGAAACTCGCTTTTGTCTGGATCGATGATTTGAACTACGAGCTGATCGAGCCCAAAAGTGGTGATGTCCTGAAGATCTATAAGGATGCGCTGCCCGAAGGCGATGAACTGGTTTTCCATCATGTCTGTCACCGCGTCGATGACTGGGACGAAACCATGGCACATATAGAGAAGAATCCGTTTCCGGTTGTGCTGAAAGGCGGAACGCCCGACATGCTGCAATTCTGTTATGTCGACACGCGCGAGTGGCTGGGGCACTTCACGGAATATATCTGGGCCAACCCGGAGCGCTGGAGGCAACTGGGCGGGCGATGATAAGCAAGGAACTGCATGGGCCGTGGGCTCTTATTGCTGGCGGTTCGGAAGGATTGGGAGAATCTTTCGCCGACCGCTTGGCTGCCGCCGGTATCAACCTCGTGCTGCTTGCGCGAAATGTGGAAAAGATGGAAGCACTGGCGGCCCGAATCCGGGGGCAATGCCCGGCCGAAGTACGAGTTTGCGCTGCCGACCTGACCGCGCCGGATATGCTCGATACGGTCATTGAAGCCACTGACGGGCTGGCAATAGGAAGCCTGCTCTACATTGCCGGTGCGGGCGGCAAGCCCTATCCCCTGATCGACCAGCCATGGGACGAGGCGCTCTCGACGATCCAGCTCAATGTCGTGGGTCAGACCGCACTGGCGCGTCATTTCGGCAAGGCCATGGCCGACCGGCAACGTGGCGCGATCATGCTGGTGGGTTCGCTCGGTTGCGTGGCCGGGTCAAAGCGGCTGGCAGTCTACACTGCGGCCAAGGCCTATACGCAGATACTGGCCGAAGGGCTGTGGGCAGAACTGACCCCGCTGGGCGTGGATGTTGCGGCGGTGTTGATCGGGCGCACCCGTACGCCCGCGCTGGAACGCTCCGAAATTGGCAATAATGGCGAGATGGCAGTTGCCGAGACCGATGACGTGGCCGACTTCGCGATCGAAAATCTCCAGAACGGCCCGGTCATCGTACCGCCTGAATTGCAGCAGGCCTTTGACGGCCTGCGCTCGATGCCGCGCCGAAAGGCAGTCGAAATCATGACCCGTTCGCTTGAGCCGCAAACGACCAACGAACGGTGACTTTGGCCGCGCATCGCTGGATAACCGGGAAATAGTATGATTGATCATCAACGTCATGGACCATGGGCAATTATCGCCGGTGCTTCCGAAGGCACCGGAAAGGCTTTCGCCAAGGCATTGGCCCGTGCGGGCATTGGTTCTATCCTGATTGCCCGGCGCGAAAAGCCATTGGCTGACCTTGCTGCCGAGATCGCGGATGAGACCGGAATTGAATGCATCTGCACAGTAATCGATCTCTATGCGCCGGACGCTGCCGATCGTGTGCTAGAGGCGGCCGGTGATCGGGAAATCGGTCTGTTCATCGTCAATGCGGGCGGTGATCCCGAAGGGCAGCATTTCCTCGATCTTCCAGTCAAGAATTGGCTCGATCAAGTCTACCGCGGAGTGCTGGCGCCCTTGCAATGCAGCCATCATTTCGGTGCGAAAATGGTCGAACGCGGGCAAGGTGGAATTCTGCTCGTGGGGTCCGGTGCCTGCTGGGGCGGCGCTGCAAACATGGCCGCCTATTCAGGGATCAAGTCCTTCATGCTGAATTTCGCCGAAGGTCTTTGGGCCGAACTGCAGCCGAAGGGAGTGGACGTTCTTTACGCGGCTCTGGGCACAACTGATACGCCAGAACTTCGCCGTTTCATGGCGGCCAAGAATCTTCCGTTGCCTGACGATCTGGCCGATCCGGAAGAGGTTGCTCTCCGGCTATTCGACGAAATCGGCAATGGCCCCGTTCTCATATGGGGACAGGCCGATGATGAAGTGGGCCAGTTGCCGATGTCGGCAGCCGGGAGGCGCACGAGAACACTAGCGATTGGTCAGGCAACCAAGAGGATTTTTGGCCGATGAGCAAAGGCGAACTGGGCGCATTTTTGGACAAACAGGAAATCGGCGAGCAGATCTATAATTACTGCCGCGCCGTTGACCGGCTCGATGCTGCGCTTGGCTATGCTGTCTGGCATGACGACGGTACGGCTGACTATGGCGAAAATGTCTATCAAGGCAGTGGCCACGGCTTCATTGATTTCGTTATTGGTGCCCACGGCCAGATGCTTGCCCATTCGCACCAGGTTACCAATGTCATCATCGAACTTGACGGTGAAACGGCGTCCAGCGAGGCCTATCATTTTGCCAATCTGAGGATGGAGCGCGATGGACAGCTGATCGAAATGCGCGTTTGCGGGCGGTATCTCGATCGCTGGTCGCGGCGCGATGGCCGTTGGGCAATCGATCACCGGCTCACCATAAGGGATTTTGATTCTGCAGGGCCCGTCACGGCAATGAACCAATCCACCTTGGGTTCGCGCGACTTGAACGATCCCTCCTATGAATTTCTGGCGCAAAATACATGAGAGCAGCTTTCATACAGAACGGTGTTGTCGAGGTAGGAACGCTGGATGATCCCATTCCCGGCAAGGGCCACGCCATAGTCCGCACGCATCGTTGCGGCCTTTGTGCTTCAGAAGCACATTTTCTTCATGCCGGGCAGAATGTGATCGACCTTTCGCGCAAGTTTGGCGGGCCATATTCTGCGCTCGACCCGCAGCAGCCGTTTGTTCCCGGCCATGAATATGTCGGAGAAGTTGTGGACTATGGGCCGGGCAGCAAGCGCACGGTGAAGCCCGGGCGGCGGGTAACCTCGCTGCCGATCATGCGCCAGTCAGGATCGCATGCTGTGATCGGATTCAACAATGCATGCCCCGGTGGTTTTGGTGAATATATGCTGCTCGACGAGTATATGCTTAGCGAAATACCGGATGGGCTGGACGATAATCTCGCTGCCATGACCGAGCCGCTCGCGGTCGGCCTTGAGCATGCGCGGCGCGGCCTGCCGACCAAGGAAGATTGCGCGCTGGTAATCGGCTGCGGGGCTATCGGTCTTGGCGTGATCGCCGGGCTGAAGCTGGCCGGGATTGCGCCGATTGTCGCCACCGATTTCCATGCGGACCGCCGCGCGCTTGCTCTGGCCATGGGTGCCGATCTCGCGCTCGATCCGCGTGAAATTTCACCTTATGAACCGTTGGCCGATCTGGGTGGCCGACAGGTCAGTCTCGTTTATGAATGTGTCGGCCTGCCAGGACTGCTGCAGCAGATGATCCAGTCCGTGGCCTTTGGCGCGCGAATCGTTGTCGGCGGTTATTGCATGGAGCCGGAGGAACTGTTCGTCTTTGCCGCCCAGAACAAACGGCTGACGGTTCACTTTGCCGGTGGCGAGGAACCGCAGGACATGGACCTGGCCTTGCGTTCCATTGCCGAAGGCAAAATCGACGTGGCCCCATGGATCGGAGCAACGATCGGGCTTTCCGGAGTGGCCGATGCCCTCGCCAACATGTCCGCTGAGGGCGCGCCGGTCCGCACGATTGTCGATCCGCGCCTGCTTTGAGGCTGCCAGCATGAATCGTCTCGGAATTGAAATGCTCAGCTTCCACGGGCTTCCGATACTCGAACAGGTTGGTCTTGCCGCTCGGCTGGGTTGCGCACATATCTCCAGCGGCCTGACACAATTGCCGGGGCCGTTTAACCGGTTCGGCTTTCCCGACTGGTCGCTGCGGGATGATCCGCAATTGCGGCGGGAGATGATCGCTGCCCTGCGCGATCACGAAGTCAGCATCTCTCTCGGTGAAGGCTTCGGCATTCGTCCGCAGATCAATGTTGCCCAGCGCGAACGCGACGTGGATATCATGGCCGAACTTGGCGCGCGCGGTTTGGGAGCCGTGTGCATGGAGCCGGACAATGTCCGGGCCATAGAGGAATTGGCTTTGCTGACGGAAATGGCCGCAGCGCGCGATATGCTGGTGACACTCGAATTCGGGCCCGGCCTGGCTATCGCCAATTGCGCGCAGGCGCTGGCGGCTTTGCGAGCGGTCGATATGCCCAATTTCAAGCTGCTGATCGATTCGATGCATTTCTTTCGGTCCGGCGGGACAGTGGCGGAAATTGCTGCCCTTGATCCGACGCAGATCGGTTATGCCCAGCTTTGCGATGTACCGTTGGTGTCCGCTTTTCCGAACTATATGGACGAGGCGATGAATGCGCGGCTGGCACCGGGGGCGGGCGAATTGCCGCTAGCGGAATTTGTGGCCGTGCTGCCGCATGATATCCCGTTTGGCCTGGAAATACCGAATATCGCATTGGCCGGCGCTGTTCCAGATCCGGCAGAGCGGCTGCAGCCAGCCGTTGTTGCTGCCAGAAACCTTTTGAAAATAGGAGAATAAGATGATTGCAGGCGGACGTTTCGGGACGAATGATCTGGAAAGAGCAAAGCCATTTTATGATGCAATTGCTGAGTTAACAGGGGCAAAACTGGTGATGGAACGCCCCGATTTGCTGGCCTATCAGGCCGAAGGTAGCTCCATATTCCTGATCGGGCGGCCCTTTGCCGGTGGAGCGTCAGCGGGCAATGGCAATCAGCTTACAATCGAAGCCAAAAGCCGTGAGATGGTCGATGCCGTCCATGCAAAAGCGATCGAACTGGGCGGAGCGGACGAGGGTAGGCCGGGTATCCGCGGCGATGATCCGGACGGATTTTACGGTGCCTATTTCCGTGATCTTGATGGCAATAAATGGGTTATCTATCGTTTCGGGCCTGCTTAGGCGTCTGCCCGGAGAAGAAACCTAAAGCAGGGAGCCGCCGTCGACCGGATAGACTTGCCCGGTGACAAAGCCGGCGTTGTTCGACGCCAGCCAGACAACCAGCGAGGCGACTTCTTCCGGCATCGCCATCGGTCGCCCGACAACGGTTGTTCGGGCTCGCTTCGCGGCATCCTCCGGACTGGTTCCCTTGAACAGCTTAGCGAAAAAGTCACCGCGAAAACGGCTACCGCTGCTGAATGCTTCCGGGTCGCTCGACATGGTGCCATAAGGCGCTACGCAATTGACGCGTATCCCGTGTTGGCCGACCTCTTTCGCAAGAATCTTGGTAAAGCCGTGCACCGCCGCCTTCATCGCGGAATAAAGCGGCAGCATATAGTCGCCGACAATCCCGGCAGTCGACCCGATATTGACGATCGCCCCGGTCTTCCGTTCAATCATTGCCGGAAGAACGGCATGGGTCATTCGCAATAAAGTCCCGAAATTCAGGTCGATGTCGCCCTGCCAGGTATCCGGGTCGGAATCGGCGAAGAAACCGGCACCGACATTGCCACCAACATTGTTGACGAGAATATCGACCGGGCCGATTTTTTCGGCCTCTACAAGGATTTTTCGAGCTGCGTCTTTTTCCAGCATGTCGACTGCCAGGAATATGATCTTTCCGCCGCCGGAGACTTTTGCCGTTTCGACCAGTCTCGTCCCCGCGTCTTCATCTCTGCCGACAGCCAGCACATTGGCACCTTCCTGGACAAAGGCGAGGGCGATGGAGCGGCCGATATTGGCGGTGGCTCCGGTGACAATCACGGTCTTGCCTGACAGGTCCATGTCCATGATCAGCGGTCCGCCGGCGCACAGATGATTGGCAATCGCATTCTGCTTTGTGCGTGTTTCGCTTCGTCCGGTCCCTGCACTTCCTGAGCTTGGGCGGCATGAGCAAAGCTGAGTGCCAGACTCATAAGATTGGTCTGCTTGGGATCATGCGTGGCAAGCGGTGTCTTGTCGAGAAAATCGAGTGTTTCCTCCAGACGAGGAGCGAAGGCATTGTAGAATTTCTGGCGATCACCGGCTGGTACGGAACCCCGCAACATATCGCGCGCGGACGCATCGGGGACGGCCCAAATCTCAACAAATTCAGACAGTTCCTCAAAGCCTTCAGGCAAGAGCGCGCTCATGTGTCTTTCGCCTCATTGCGATAGGTCTCGACCATTTCTTCCACTATATTGAACAGGTGGCGACAGAGCGCTTCCTGTGTCTGCATGTGAATATGCGTCAACGCGCCGCTGGATAGTCCGCGCTGGCCCGCTTCGATGACATGGACATCCTCGCTGTGAACATCACGCGCCGTGACCATCAATGCCTCGCGGCCAAAGCGTTCGCTGGCATTGGCATCGTCATCGACCCAGTAAAGCCGGATTACGCCGCGCGATTTTTCGGCGCTGATCGGGTAGACTATATGGACGAAATTCTGCAGCGGGGTGCCCAGCATGAAGAAGCTGGGGAAAAGGGCAAAATATTTGCGGCCATAGGGCGTGTCGAGCAGCCCTTTTTGGGCTGCGTTCGGAACAAGTCGAGCGAACGCAGTGCTCAGGAATGGCGCCGGGTCGGGATTGGGATTGGTCCAGATTGTCTGGGTCCGGTGCGGTCCGATAAAATCGAATTCTTTCGGGTAGCCAAAGGGATTGTCTGGCGCGCAGGCCGACTGGCCGCTGCGCGGATGGATGAAGCGCAGATGATAATTTTCCTGGAAATTGTCATAGGTCAATTTCCAGTTGGCATCGATTTCATAGCTATATTCACTGAAGGTTGTGGCGCGGGCGACCGGCAAGGTTTCCATCTGCTCTGCAAGCGGCCCTAACCAGTTCCGTAGCGGCGGCGGATCATCGCCGAGATATACGAAGATCAAGCCTGCGCATATATCGATGGCGACTTGTTTGAGGGCACAATCCTCCTTGTCCAGATTAAACTGCTCGAAGTCGGGCGCCGAGACAAGCTCGCCATCGGATCCAAAAGTCCACATATGATAGGGACAGGAAAATCGGCTGCGCTTACCCTGTGCTTCTTCCACCAACTGCGTGCCGCGATGGGTACAGACATTGTGAAAGGCGCGCAGTGTGCCGTCTTTGGAACGGACGATCAGCAACGATGCACGAAGGACCTCCAGCTCACGCCGGATGAAACTGCCTGAATCGGGCAGTTCGCAAACATGGCCGATACACTGCCAGCTGCGCCGGAATATGGCGTCGCGTTCGAGTTCAAACCATTCGGGATCATAATAAGGCTTGGCCGGGATCGGCCGTGTTCCCAAAAACTTGACGCTATCCCGGGATATCGGAGTGAATTTCAATTGTTCAACATTCACAGAGCGGCTCTCCGTATAGATTTCCAAACCCCGTCGCAGCGAATGACAGCGACGGGGATCTATCTGTCAAATCCTTCACGTGAGATTTGAATGTCTATCAGGCCGCCCTGGCGTGATGAAGCATCTCGGCGTCGGATGTTTCCGGCTGTTCAACGCAAGATGCAACCGCGTCCTGGAGAAGGGCTGTCATGGCTTCGATATCGGTATTTTCACCCGGCTCGTAAACAATTCCGAGCGCCATCGGTCGTGCCATTCCAGGCCCCTTGACCAGCACTGCGCAAACATCGGCGATCGAACCGAAGCCCATCTTCCCATGTACATGTCCGCAATCCCGAGCGCGTTCGACCGTTTCAACCATTTCCGGGAAGCAGAATTGTTTGTCTTCCGAAGCTTCGGCATTGAGCCGGCGGATCATGCCGTCGCGCCGTTGTTTCTCGACTGTAGAGAGTAGCAGCCAGCCAACCGCGCTTTCGGAAAGGCTTTCCTGCATGCCGCCATAAATCCCCTTGTCGGTGGATGCCTTCAGGGGCGGTTCACCATTATGCCAGCAGAAAATTTGTGCCTCCAGACCGACCATGCCGAACACTCCGACGGAAAGACTGGTCTGGGTTGCCAGTTTGTCAACGAGACTGCCGAGGCGTCCATCGCGTACAAAATCCGGCTGGGTTGTCGATCCGAGCATCGCAGCGCGCGGCGTAAGTGTATAGGAGCGTGTAGCAAGATCTTTGTAGAGAAGACCCAGATCAACCAGTGTGGAAAGCAGCTCCGAAGTGCTGGATTGCGGCCGGTCATAGCGGCGGACGATATCCATAACCGTCGCGGTCGGATGGTCGAAATCAAAGTAATCCAAAACCTCGATCACGCGTTTTGCAATTTTTGCTTTGTTTGAAACAGCGGCCTGCATGCGATTCTCTCCTACTTCTTATTTTTTAATGAACAACAATGTTGATTATAGCTGTCCGAGAGTCAACAAAAAAATGAACCTGCTTCATTTATGCGTCGCGACAGCGATTTTGAACATCGCCAAAACGATGTCTGGATCATTCAGCGGAAAAGTTGCTGGCCACAGTTCAATTGGAATTGTTCTTTGTCACGACGTCCGCCATTGGAGCTTTATGTCCAGCAGCACCGCAGACCATCGGGTTCACCCTTTTTCTCCCTTGAAGGAGCCGGTGTTTCGTAGAATCTGGTCGGCCAGCGTGTTGGGTAATCTGGGGCAGTTAATTCTCGGCGTCGGTGCCGCGTGGGAAATGACCAGACTCACCTCCTCTGCCGCGATGGTGGCCTTGGTCCAGACTTCAATGATGCTGCCGATAATGCTGGCATCGGTGCCGGCTGGTGCGCTCGCCGATATGTTCGACAGGCGCAAGGTCGCAATGACTGGTCTGGCAATCTCCATTGGGTCTGCATCATTTTTGACGGTGCTGGCGATTCTGGGACTAGCGACGCCATGGGTCCTGTTGGGATTCTGTTTCCTGATCGGAATAGGTGTGGCTGTTTACAGTCCGGCATGGTCTGCCTCGATCAATGAGCAGGTAAGTCCGAAGAACCTGCCCGCCGCAGTGGCGCTCGGCACTATCAGCTATAATGTTGCGCGCAGTTTTGGCCCGGCGCTGGGCGGCGTCATCGTTCTTGCCGTGGGCGCCCAGGCGGCGTTCGGGCTGAATGCCCTGTTATATCTTCCGCTTCTGGTGGCCTTTTTCTTCTGGCGCCGGGAGCAGGCGCCGCCGAGACTGCCCCCTGAGGGAATTGGCAGGGCGATCGTTTCCGGCACGCGTTACGTATTCCATTCACCGATGCTCAAGCGAAGCCTCGTCCGGGTGTTTCTTTTCGGACTGACCGGCGCGACAGCGGCGGCGCTAGCGCCGCTGATTGCGCGAGACTTGCTCGGCGGCGATGCGGCGACATACGGGATCTTGCTGGGGGCAAGTGGTGCCGGGGCCGTATTTGGCGCGCTGTTCGTCAGCTCTTTCCGGGAACGTTTCGGAACCGAGCTTGCCAGTCGATTCCTGATGGTGGTTGGTGGTGCCGGGCTGGTCGTCGCCGGATTAAGTACAAGCCTGTTGGTCACATTCATCGCCATGTTTGTAGCCGGTGCCGCCAATATATTGGTCATAGCGCTGTACAATGTAACGATTCAGCTTGCCGCTCCCCGTTGGGTACTTGCCCGCGCCTTGTCTTTGTTCGCATCGGCAATGACCGGGGGGATCGCTTTCGGTGCGTGGGGTTGGGGAGTATTTGCAAACATATGGTCGGTGGACCTGGCCGTGATAGCATCGGGCTGCTGCATGGCGCTTCTGCCGCTGATTTCCATCTTGTTGCCGCTTGGCCAGGAATCGCCCGAAAATGCTGAAGCCGTTGCCCTTGATTCGCAACCTGAAATCGGCTTGCCGCTTACACTGCGATCCGGCCCGATTGTGATCGAGATAGATTGCCGAGTGGCGCTGGATGATGCGCGCGATTTCTACAATCAAGCGATAAAATTACGGCCGTTGCGTTTGCGCAATGGCGGTTACGACTGGTCAATCGCGCGTGATATTGCCGACCCTGTCCTGTGGACCGAACGCTATCATTGCCCGACCTGGGCCGATTATTTGCGCATACGCGATCGGCAGACCGCAGCAGATCGCGAAGCGCAAAAGATTGTTGACCAATATTTGATCGAGGGAACACAAAAGATTGTCCGCAGACGCCTTGACCGGCCATTTGGTTCGGTTCGCTGGCGTTCTGAATCCCCCGACCCCAAAGGCGGGGATACCGATTTCCTGACCCCCTGACCCCCTGGCCCAGCCGTGGCGCGGTCTGATTTGTCATCGCCAACACGATCAATGCTGCCTCTGGACAATTTGCAGGTGACCTTTCCGGTCAAAGCGCGGCAAGTTTGCGCAAAGGGCAGCGGTTTCAAGCCCGTGAACAAGAGGATGTATACATGAGATTACTGGCGCTTCGTCGAACAATGTTTGTTTCACTGCTTTGTACAACATCGCTGCAGCCCGCGCTTGCGCAAGATGATCGCGATGCAGTCGAACAGGAGAATGACGGCATCATCGTTGTCACCGCCCAGCGGCGTGAGGAAGTGTCGGTGGACGTCCCGATCAGCATCACGTTGCTCGACAACAAGCGTCTCGATGCGGCCGGTGTGCAGGAACTTTCCGATATTGCGAAGCTCACCCCGTCCTTGCGTTTTGATTCTCAGGGGCCGGCGGTTCAACCCACCATTCGCGGCGTTGGCACCGCTATTACAACTTCTGGCGGCGGACCGAATGTCGGCATATATGTCGATGGCTTCTTTCAATCGAACACCTATGTCTCGGATTTCGATCTATTGAAGGTCAATAACATTCAGGTTCTCAAGGGCCCCCAGGGCACGCTTTTTGGCCGCAATACGACTGGCGGTGCGATTCTGGTGACGACCGCCGAGCCATCGTTCGAAACTGCGGCCGAGTTCAAGGCGGGCTATGGCCGTTATAATGCAGTGACGCTTCAGGCATATGGTACCACGGGGCTCAGCGATACTGTCGCGGTGGATATCGAAGGGCAGTTCCGCAGAGGGAATGGTCATTTCACCGATCTTGCCAGCGGTGACGACGAGGTTGGAAATTTCCAGAACTGGTCGGTGCGGACCGGCATCAAGGCAGAATTGTCCGATGCCGTTTCGATCCTGCTGCGATACACACATACGGAATCGCGTGATCCAACCACGCAGTTGGTCAATGCTTTCGTTGACCAGACTGGTGAGGCTGGTTTTCTGTCGCAGGTTTCTGCAGCAGGACAGGCAATATATGGCGCGACCAGTTCACAGGGATTGCCACTGGTATATTATTTCGCTCCGCAAGGCAGTTACGCGACAAAACCCGGCGATATAATGCTCAATCCGCCACAAAGTTTTCGCACCAACAGCGATACCGCCCAGATAACCCTGAGCGCGGATATGGGCTTCGCCGAACTGACATCCTATTCGCAGTATCGCAACGACCAATCACCCTATTTCGGTGATCTGGATGCCACGGCTCTTCCCTTTTTCAATATTTTTGTTGGTGTCGATGACGAGACTTGGTCGCAGGAATTTCTTCTCAATTCCAAGCCGGGTGGACGCCTGCAATGGACTGCAGGCCTGAACTATTTCCGGATAAGGGACACGTGGGATGTCGACGCATCCTTCGGTCTTGCTCCTTTCTTCGATTTTGGCGGGTCCAGTACGACCACGACATCCTATGCTGCATTTCTGGATGTAACCTATGAACTGACCGACCGCCTTTTCCTGACGGCGGGTGGGCGGTACAGCCACGATATCGTGGACGACTCCTATTTCACGGCGAATCCCTTTACGACGAGCTATATTGGTCCAAATGGCGAAACCGTGCCGTTCACCGGTACACCGGGAACGCGCATCCCGGTTGACAAGCTCAAGAATGACAGCTTCACTCCGCGCGCTGTCATCCGGTTCAAACCCGATGACGATTCAAGCCTTTATGCGTCCTATACCCGCGGATACAAGGCGGGCATTCTCAACGTTGGCGGCTTGTCCCAGCTACCGGTCGAGCCCGAGGAAATTGACGCCTTCGAACTGGGTTACAAATATGCCGGAAGCCGTCTCTCCGTGGATCTCGCCGGCTTCTATTACGACTATAAGAATTTGCAGGTGTCGAGTTTCCAGAATGGTGCTGCACAAATCCGGAATGCCGCGACTTCAGAAATCTACGGATTGGAAGGGCAGATGCAATTTCGCGTCACTGATGCCTTCAATCTATTTGCCGGTGCTTCCTGGACGCATGCACGTTATAAATCCTTCACCAAAGCGCCATTTTACAGCTTTTGTGATCCGGCGGCAGCCGCTCTGACGCCGTTGTGGTGCGTGCCGCAGGCCTTGGGCGGTTTCGGTCCCGGCGCACTGGTCCAGACGACCACGGATGCTTCGGGCTTCAAGATGCAACGTGCTCCTGAATTCACCGGCAATCTGGGTGCGAGCTATGCAGTCGACCTCGGCAATAGCGGTGGTCTGACATTGTCAGGAAACCTATATTATACATCCTCCTTCTTTTTCGATCCCGAGCAGCAATTTCGACAAAAAGGATATGAACTCTTGTCGCTCCGTGCCGAATGGAAAGATGCGGCAGACCGGTTCTCGGTCGCTGTGTTCGGCGATAACGTAACCAGTAGCAGCTATCAGTCGCAGGTGTTGTTCAACACCCTGGGGATCGGCAGTGTCTGGGCCAGCCCCGGAACATGGGGCATTTCCGCCGGGTTCAAATATTAGCGGGTTGATGGTGGGAAAACAGAGATGGGCGTGCAACAGCCATTGAAAATAATCCAATGGGCTACGGGCAATATCGGTGGACGTTCCCTGCGGGCAGTTATCGAGCATCCAGAACTGGACCTGGTCGGTGTCTGGGTCAGCTCGGCAGAAAAGGTCGGTCGCGATGCTGCTGCGCTTTGCGGGCTCGAATCCGCAACGGGTATCATCTCGAAAAATTCCGTGTCGGAGCTGATCGCGCAGGACGCAGATTGTGTGCTCTACATGCGCCAAGGCACGGATATTGAAGAGCTTTGCCAATTGCTTGCATCGGGCAAGAATGTGGTGACCACAAGGGGTGATTTTCACCACCCGCCTTTCATGGACGAAGAGGCTAGAAGCAAGATCGAACAGGCTTGCAGCGAAGGCAACAGTTCGATCTACAGCACGGGTTCAAGCCCCGGCTTCGTCACCGAAGCTCTTGCAATCCCGTTGCTGTCATTATCGCGTCGGCTGGATTGTCTTACCATAGATGAATTCGCCGACCTCGGTTCGCGCAATTCGCCGCAGCTTTTGTTCGAGATCATGGGCTTCGGAAATCCGATGAGCGCGTTCAATCAGGCCGGCGCGGATTTCGTGAAGCAGGATTTCGCGGCTTCGCTGGCGCAGGTTGCCGAAGCCAGCGGGATCGATATCGAGCGTTGGGAAGCGCATGGCGAATATGCGCCTGCCAGCGAAACCGTCAATATCGCGGCCGGGACAATCGAGAAGGGGAATATCGGTGCCCAGCGTATCACCATTTCAGGCCTTTCCGGCGATCGGGTGCGTTTTCGGTTCCGGGCCAACTGGTATGCTTCGGATCGCATTGAAAATGGCGATTGGGACCTGCGCGAATCCGGCTGGCGCATATGCGTTGAGGGCGACACGCCGCTTGACGTGACGATTTCCTTCCCGGTTGAACCAGAAGATTATGCGGCATTTACGCCGGGACTGACAGCCCATCGCGCAGTCAATGCCGTGCCGGCCCTATGCGCCGCTCCAGCCGGCATTCGCACCACGGCCGATTTGCCGCAAGTCGTCGCGCAATTCGCCTGACCGTGTTTGAAGAAGAGGAGGTTGGTCTGAACCAGCAACTAGCGGGTAAAGTGGCTCTGGTGACCGGGGCATCGTCGGGCATCGGCGAAATGGCAGCGCGAGCACTGGCTGCTGGTGGAGCCGAGGTTGTGGTGGCTGCCCGGCGGGCAGATAAGCTTCATGTGCTGGCCAGCGAGATTGCCGATGGTGGAGGCAAGGTCTCTGTCGTCGTGGGTGACGTATCTCGAGAAGACGAAGCATTCCGGATGGTCGCGGATACGATCGAAAATTTCGGGCGCATCGATATTCTTGTCAACTCAGCCGGTATTATCGAGACCGGCGGACTGGAGAGCCTGTCAATCGACCAGTGGCAGCGGGTGATAGATATCAATCTGATGGGAACAATTTATATCTGCAAGGCCGCCCTGCCGCAGATGAAGGCGCAGGGCGAGGGGGACATCATCAACATCTCCTCCACCGCTGGCCGCCGGGCGGCAGGATTGATGGGAGCCTATTCGACAAGCAAATTTGGCCTGACAGGCTTTACCGAAGGCTTGCGTCAGGAATTGGGCAGTCACGGGGTGCGCGTTTCGATTATAGAACCGGGCGCGACAGAGACCGAAGTGGCCGAAGGCATTTCAGACCCGGTGATGCGCGATGCCATGCGCAACCATGTAGCGCGCGCGGGCGTGATGCAGCCTTCCGATATCGCCGATGCCATAATGTTCATCATCGGCCTGCCGCGCCGCGCCAATGTTTCCCAAATCCTCATCCGCCCGACTGACGACACGGCTCCGATGTAGCTGCGTGAGCGAAAAAGAGAAAGAATGATGAACCCGTCAACCAGCGCTGTGCCCGACCGAGCCATTCCCTCGCTATCCCGCCGCACATGGGTGCTTGTCATAGCGATGCTGGTTGGTGCAACCAGTTATATGGACCGCCAGATTCTGACAATGCTGGTCGAACCGATCCGGCGCGAGTTCGATCTGACCGACCAGCAACTGGGTCTGCTGACGGGCCTGGCATTTGCGATGATCTACACGATCACCGCCATTCCTGCAGCACGGCTCGCTGACCGATGGTCACGCCGCGGCGTGGTCAGTATCGCGATTGCTACCTGGAGCGCCATGACCGTGGTTTGCGGCCTGGCCACCAACTTCTGGCAGTTGTTCCTGGCACGAGTGGGAGTCGGGTTTGGCGAGGCGGGGGGAAGCGCACCGATGCAGGCTTTGCTCGCCGACTATTTTCCGCGCCGCCGACGCGGTACCGCTATGTCGATCTATCTGCTCGGCGCGCCGATCGGAATGGGGCTTGGTCTGGCATTCGCCGGCTGGGCCGTAGTGGAATATGGATGGCGCTGGACATTCATTCTCGCCGGCATTCCCGGACTGATAATTGCACCGCTGCTCATGTTGACCGTGAAAGAAGTCCGCGCGGGCATGGCGGACGGTATCAGCCAGAAATTCGACCAGCCGCCCTTTGGCAAGACAATCGCCGCCTTATGGGGGATTCGATCCCTGCCGCTGATGATGCTGGCGGCGACACTCATGGCGCTGATCGGAATGGGCTTGCAGGCCTGGGTGCCGGCCTTTCTTGAACGGACACATGGCCTCCCCTCGACCGAAATTGGTGCCAAGCTAGGCGCTGCGCTGGCAACGGGATCGGTCCTCGGACATCTCAGTGGCGGGCCCTTGGCGGACTTTCTCGGGCGCAAGGACCTGCGCTGGCATTTGTGGACACCGATTGTTACCGGAGCGTTCGCCGTCCTCATGGTTCTCCTGGCGCTCAACGGTCCCGCCAATCTCGCTTTCCCCTTCTTTGGTGTCCAGGTGTTTCTGACCGGCCTTTTCGCCGCGCCGATGCTCTACATGGCGACGACGCTGGCCCCGGTCTGGGCCAGAGCAACTTCAGCGGCCTGCGCGATGTTTGCCATCAATCTGGTCGGTCTCGGTTTGGGGCCGGTTTTCATCGGCCAGATAAGCGATATGCTTCGTCCACTATATGGAGAGGAATCGCTGCGTTTTTCTCTTATGCTAGCGCTAACTGTCTATATTCCTGCCGCCATCTGCTTCGGTCTGGCAAGTCGGACCTACCGGAAGGACCATGATGCGGCTCTGGCCGATCTGGAGCGGGATAGCGAGCCCGGTATGGGACATTGATTGAAAGGAACTATTCATGCCAGCCTATATGATTTTCATTCGCGAGGAGCCGGTGAAAAACAGCCAGAAAATGGACGATTACAGCGCTGCCAACCGGGCCAATGCGGAAGGATATGCGACTCGTTTCGGAATCAAGCCATTGTCGGTTTATCAATTCATGGAAACGCTTGAGGGGAAAGAAGCTGATGGCGTTGTGCTACTCGAATTTCCTACAATCGAAGACGCCCGCGACTGGTACGAGAGTCCGGAATATCAGGCCGCTATGGCCGATCGGAAAATGGCCGCGGATTATCGCACAATCTTGTTTGAAGGAGTATGAGTATGACCGACATAAAACCACGCATCAACCACGTGCCGCGGGAAGAATGGACCGATGATACCAGAGAGGTTTTCGCCTTCTGGGGAGAACCCAATGCATGGGAGGAAGGATCCAAGACCAACATCATAAACGTGATGGGCAACCACCCGGAACTGGGCAAGGCCTATAATATCTGGGGCAAGCATTTGCTGATGGGCAATACATTGTCATCGCGCATCCTCGAGATTATCATCTTGCGGGTCGCGGTGAAGGCGAAATCCGCTTACGAATGGCACAATCACGTCGGTTATGGGATGAATGCCGGCCTGTCTCTTGAAGAAATCGAAGCCATTCGCGACTATCCCGAAGGGGGCAAATGGAGCGAAGTCGAAAAGGCGGTTCTCGACGCTGTCGAAGAACTGACGACGGGGGGGAATTTGTCCGACCAGACATGGGATGTGCTGGCTGGCCATTTCGACACAAAGCAGATGATGGATCTGGTCTTTACCATTGGCCACTATGTGATGACGAGCTGGGCGCTGTCAGCCTTTGGCGTGGAAATCGAAGGCGGGGCCGATCCCATCGGTTTCGATCTCAAGACCAAATCAGGCAGAACGCCGGGCAAGACCTACAAGCCGGGAGAGAAGGACGACTGGGTCGACACGCGCGGTTATTGATTGGAAAAGACGATGCCCAGCGCTTCCGGGAACAGGCGGTCTCGGGACCACTTCATGACTGATTTCGACTTGAAACCGTCTGGTTTCCCGCCGGGAGGCTGGTGGTCAGTATAGTTGGTGCAGTGCAGCCGGGTCGAATGCTTCCATTTCGTCGAACCGGCTACTGCGGACCTTTTCTACCCAATCGGGTTCAGTGATCAGTACGCGTCCAACGGCGATCAGGTCGAATTCCTCGCGTTCCATCCGTTCGATCAACCCGTCTATCCCGGCCGGTTCGGCGGTGCAGCCTGAAAATACGTTGATGAAATCGCTCGCCAGGCCAACCGAGCCAACGCTGATGGTGGCCGCCCCCGTCAGTTTTTTGGCCCACCCCGCGAAATTCAATCCTTGCGCACCGTCCATTTCCGGAAATTCCGGTTCCCAGAAGCGCCGCTGCGAACAATGGAGAATGTCGACGCCGGCTTCAACCAGCGGGACCAGCCAGTCCGCCATGGCATCGGGTGTTTCGACCAGTCGGGCTTCAAAATCCTGTTGCTTCCATTGGCTGACACGCAAAATCAGGGGAAAGTCCGGTCCGACGGCCTGCCTTATAGCCGCAATCATCTCGGCAGCGAAATGCGATCTTTCTTTCAGGGTCGGACCACCCCATCGGTCAGTGCGTCTGTTGGTTCCGGACCAGAAAAACTGGTCCACAATATAGCCGTGCGCTCCGTGAACTTCGATCGCATCGAATCCGAGCCGTTTGGCGTTGCGCGCCGCTGAGGCAAAGGCGGCAATTGTATCGGCAATATCCTCTTCGCTCATCACTCTACCGCGAGCGTTGTCTGGCGCAAAAAATCCGGATGGGCTTTCGAAGGGTGCGTCGGGTTCAAATTCGGTCGACAAGCTCTTGACTGCCCCGACGTGCCAGATTTGTGGTGCGATCTTGCCGTCCGCCGCGTGCACGGCCTCGGCAACATCCTTCCATCCTTCCAGCGCTTTGCCGTGGAAAAAGGGAATGCCGGCTTCGTTGCGCGATGAGGGACGATCGACCACCGTTCCTTCGGTCAGGATAAGGCCAACCTGTCCTTCGGCCCGTCGACGATAATAATCTGCTTGCGCTTTTCCCACCAGGCCGCCCTCGGCGAAACCGCGGGTCATGGGTGCCATGACGATCCGGTTCTTGAGTTCCAGTGATTTCAAACGGAAGGGTCTGAATAGCACATCTGGGGATATCGGCATGGGCAATTTTTCTCGTGATCAGCAGAAACCGTGTGCATTGTCGTCTGCGGTCGCAAGGGCGTTATTGTTTTCCGTCAATTCATCGCATGAGCGAATGCTCGCGGCTTTGCGCTTTCGCACTTTGACCGCCAATCGCGCAGCCTATAGTGATCGGGTACAGGAAGCAGCCCATAGTAACCGGTTCCAGTCATAAAGGGAGGCGCATTTTGTCTGAAGAAATTTTCATCCGCCCAGATGTGCAGGCCTATCTTGAGCAATTAAAAGCCCAGCCACGACCGACCTTCACCACCGAAATGATTGCGATGATCCGCACGCTTCCTCCAGAGGTCATGGCGGCTGCCGATTTGCCGGTCGGTGAACTGGCTGTCGATCGTGAACTGGAGATGCCGGGCCCCGCCGGGACAATAGCGCTGCGCCTGTTCGACCCGCGCGCAAGCCGCTCCGCAGGGCCGGTGGTCATCTTCTACCATGGCGGTGGCTTTTGCGTCGGCTCGATCGGAACCCATGCCAGCCTGTCGGCAGAGATAGCGCGGCAACTCGACCTTCCCGTCATCTCGGTCGAATACCGGCTCGCTCCCGAAGCCCCGTGGCCCGCTGCGCCAGATGATGCCGAGGCTGCCGCGCGCTGGATTTCAGATAATGAGGCAGCACTCGAACGAAAGTTTGACGGACTGATCCTGTGCGGCGACAGTGCTGGCGGAAATCTTGCGATCGTGACCGCCTTGGCGCTGCGCGACAGGCCGGCCAGACATCCGGTCGTCCAGCAACTGCTATTCTACCCGGGCACGGATGTAACCCGCGACTATCCTTCCCGCGCCGCCTTTTCGCAAGGCTATGGCCTCGACAAAGCGGATATGGCCCTGTTCAACGAACATTATGACGGCAATCCGGATGACTGGCGACATAGTCCGCTGCGAGCGGTGCTTGCCGGTCTGGCACCGACGGTAGTCGCAACCGCATCGCTTGATCCACTGCGTGACGAAGGCCGCGCTTTTGCAGCAAAACTGGTGCAATCGGGTTGTGAGGTAGCATTCCAAGAGATGCGGGGCACGATCCACGGCTTTGCAACCTTCCGTAAAGGGATCGCGTCGGCCAATGATGATCTGGCTCTGATCCTGAACCAGTCACGGGCGATGCTTGCCGGGTCGAAAAAAGAAATCGCCTGACCGGTCAATCCTGCTGGAAAACCGGCGGTCGTTTCTCGATCATCGCAGTAATCGCCTCGCGGTGGTCTCCGTCGCGGACCGATTCTGATTCCCATTTCATGCCGGGTAACAGGAGCGCGCCAGACAGCCGCTTGAGCTCGATATTTGTCAGCGCTTTGGTCTTGCGCAGGGCAAATTGTGGTTTCGCGAGCAGTTTATCGCAAAGCCCCTTGATGGCACCGTCAAGCTCGGCCGGATCCAATGCCTGATTGATTAGCCCGATCTCGACAGCTTTATCTGCTGTCACGAGATCGCCGGTCAGCAAATATTCCTTGGCCCGGGTCAACCCAATTCTCTGTGGCCAGGCTATCGCGCCGCCATCGCCCGCAACCAGGCCGATATTGACATGCGGATCGCCAATCTTCGCCTTGTTTGAAGCGTAAATTATGTCGCACAGCAAAGCTACTGTTGCGCCGAGCCCGACAGCATGCCCGTTCATACGGCAAACAACCGGTTTTTCGATGTCGATCAGTGTTTCGACTATCTGCCGGGCCATTTCGATTTCATGGTCAAAACACTCGGGATTATCGGCGTTATTCTGAATATGGGCAAAGTCGCCGCCGGCTGAAAAAGCCTTGCCCTGGCCGGTCAGCAGGACGACGTCCGACATCTTGTCGTCGCGGGCGAAAGCGAGAGCCGCCGGAAATTCGTCATGCATGATCTGGTCAAAAGCATTGAGGGCGTCCGGGCGAGCAAAGGAAATAGTAAGCAGACGTCCGTTTCGGGTAAGCTCGATTGTCTCTAGCCGGGGCAAATTCTGGGTCATCGGAATCAGTCCTTTTTCCATCCTCTATCACGCTGGTGCGATATACAAACGTCGCACCTGCGATAATCCTTGTCGCGCATAGGGTAAGTCGTCTTAACTGGCTAAGCGTGGTCAGGCTGAGGGAGCAGAATATGGCAGTTTATGATGAGACTTACGACTGGGTAGTGGTGGGGAGCGGGGCTGGATCCTTCAGCTCGGCACTTGTCATGCGGCAGGCCGGGAAGTCCGTGCTCATTCTCGAGAAAACCGGATTTGCCGGCGGCACAACGGCTAAGTCCGGTGGCGTGATGTGGATTCCTGCCAATCGTTTCATGCTTGAAGATGGCGAAGAAGACAGTGTCGAGGCAGCCATGACCTATCTCGACAGTTTGCAGGAACTGGATGGCGGTGACGCCCCCGGCACTTCCAGCGAAAAGCGTCGCGCTTATCTTGCTGAAGCAGCAAAAGCCGTCGATTTTCTGTTCGACCAGGGGGTGAAGCTGCGCCGTGGCCCGACCTTTTGGCCCGACTATTATGATGAACTGCCGGGAGGGTGCAAAACCTCGCGCACCGTGGTTGCGGAGCCATTCAATCTGAAGGAACTCGGCCCGATGGCCGACAAGTTGCGGCCGGGCTTTGCAGAGTTCAATGTTCTCCTCGGCGACGCGATGGAATCGGGGCATATGCGAACAAATCCCGGAGCCAAAAAGATACTGCTCAGGATAATTTTGCGGACTATCCGAGACAAGCTGCTGGGCCGCAAGTTCACCACCGCAGGCGCTGCATTGCAGGGACGGATGTTGAAGGCCGCGCTGGATGCCGGAGCGGAAATCAGGCTGAACAGCCCCGTTTCGCAATTGTTGATGGAAGATGACAAGGTCGCTGGTGTCGCTGTCGTCAATGAAGGTTCGGTCCGACGGATAGGCGCGCGATTTGGTGTACTGGTTAATGCCGGAGGCTTTGCGCAAAATCAGGAAATGCGCGACAAATATGCGCCGGGCACAAGAGCCGAATGGTCACAAACGCCCGAAGGTGACACAGGCGAGATGATTGCCGAAATGGAGCGTGTCGGCGGGGTGCTGGCGCAAATGGATCAGCTGGTCGGCTACCAGTCGACGCTCGCCCCCGGTTGGGACAAGGCCTATGTGGCACCCGGCGCGCAAGGCCTGACCGGCAAGCCACATGCGATACTCGTCGATCAGTCAGGCGAGCGCTTTATGAACGAAGGCGGTTCCTACGAATTATTTTGCGAGAATATGCGCAAACGCGACGAGGAGGTTCCCGCCATTCCGAGCTGGGCGATTTTTGACCGGCAATATGTCGAGAAATACAAGGTCGCGGACAAATATATCGACAAGAAAGTCCCCGAGGGATGGATCGAAAGTGGCTATTTGCACCGGGCCGGCACGATCGAGGAGTTGGCAATTAGTATCGACAGTAATCCGGAAAGGCTGATGCGAACCGTCTCGCGTTGGAATGAATTTGTAGCGCGGGGGGAAGACGGGGATTTCCAGCGCGGTGCCCGGCAATATGACAATTGCGGATTTGTAGGCGATCCGTATTCCGAGCAGAGTGCAATGGGCAGTATCGAACAGGGTCCGTTCTACGCGGTGCCTGTCATACCGGGAGATGTCAGTACCTATGGCGGTGTGGTGACAGACGAGAGGGGACGCGTCATGAAGTCAGACGGGACGCCGATCGCCGGCTTGTACGCGACCGGGGTGAGCACCGCATCGGTGATGGGCAATGTATATGCCGGTGCCGGGTCAAGCATTGGTCCGGCCATGACCTTCGGCTATGTTGCGGCGAAACATGCGGCTGGCCTGGACAATCAACTTTGATCCCGTGCTTCACGGCTGCTGGCAGAAACCAACGCGGGAGCGATAACCTGCAATATTCCAAGTTGCGTGATTGACCTTGGGTCAAGAGGACGTGATTGTCAGCAGGATTTTAACGAAGTTCGAGGGAAACAATGACCGAACTCAGCAATGCACCCAAACCCGCCAGCGAGGATCTGGTGGATATTTACCGCCGGATGCTGCGCATCGAACGCAACGAGGACGCCGTTCTCGCTTCGATGCGCCGGGGCCGGCTCACCATGCCTTATTATTCTGCACGCGGGCAGGAAGTCATCCCGTCCACCATCTCACATTTCCTGAATGATGAGGACCAGATCTGCACGATCTATCGCGGTATCCAGGACATGGTCGCCAAGGGTATCCCGCTGAAGCCATTGTGGGCTGAGCTAGCCGGCAGAGTGGATGGAACCTGCAAGGGCAAGGGTGGTGCGATGCACATGACCCATCCCGAAACCGGTATCATGGTAACCACGGGTATCGTCGGCTCTTCAATGCCGATTGCGAACGGCCTCGGTTGGGCGGCCAAACTTGATGGCAGCAAGCGTGTCGTGATCGCCTATTTCGGCGACGGCGCGTCCAATATCGGCGCCTTCCACGAATCGCTTAACATGGCATCGCTCTGGAAATTGCCGGTCATCTTCGTATGCGCGAACAACCGGTTTGCCGAGCATACCCGCTATGAAGACGGCACGGCGGTTGACCAGATATCCAAACGGGCGGTCGGCTACAACATGCCCGGCTTCACCGTTGACGGAAATGACCCGGACGACATGTTCGCCCATGCCTCGGCCGCGATCGAACGCGCCCGTGCGGGCGAAGGACCGACATTGCTCGAGTGCATGACCTTCCGTTTCCGGGGGCACGTGATCGGCGATGACGACAAATATATGACCAAGGAAGAAAAGGAAGCGGCCATGGCTGCTGATCCGCTTCCGGCGCTGCGGGCGCGTCTGGTTTCAGAAGGTCATGCCACTGAGGAAGAGTTGACGAACATGCAGGAAACAATCGAAAAAGAAGTCGAGGAAGCACGAGACTTCGGTCTTGAAAGCGAGGTTCCCTCTCTGGATGAATTGCGTCGCGATGTATTCGCCGAGGAGATGCCGGCATGAGCGATATGGTGAAAATGCACGCCGTTCAGGCGATTAACGCAGCGCTTCACGAAGCAATGGCTGCAGATGACAAGGTACTCGTTCTGGGCGAAGATGTCGGTGACAAAGAGGGTGGCGGGATCACTGGCATTACCTCTGGTCTGTCGACGAAATTTGGTGATGACCGCGTCAAGAGCACGCCGATAGCCGAGCAGGCGATCATGGGCGCTGCCATCGGCGCCGCCATGGCCGGTTACAAGGTTGTCGCGGAAATCATGATGATGAATTTCACGACCGTAGCGATGGACATGATCGTCAATCATGCGGCAAAGCTGCGCTTCATGTCCGGCGGACAGACAAGCGTTCCGATTGTCATTCGCACGCTGACTGGTGCCGGTTGGCAGACAGCAGGGCAACATTCCGATTTTCTCGAAGGCTGGTTTGCCCATGTTGCCGGTATCAAGGTTGTCTGTCCGGCATTCCCGGCTGATTATAAAGGTCTGATGCTGTCCTGTATTCAGGATCCCGACCCTTGTATCTTCGTCGAGGCGGGTGGCACATTTTTCATTCCGAACGACGTGCCTGATGATCAGGGACCGATTCCGCTCGGAAAAGCCAATGTCGTTCAGGAAGGCACCGATGTCACCATCGTTACCTGGTCTGCACAAACGATCCGCACGATGGCCGCCGTCGAGGCAATGGCCGAAGCTGGAATCTCGGCGGAAATTATCGATCTCCGGACGATTTCGCCATGGGACAAGGAGACAGTATTGGCATCCGTCGAAAAGACCGGCCGGCTGCTGGTTGCCCATGAAGCATCGCGCAATTTCGGTCCAGGCGGGGAAATCGCAGCGACGGTGAGCGAGGAATTGTTCGGCAAGCTCAAGGCACCCGTAAAACGGCTTGGTGGTCCGACCTGTGCCGTGCCTTTCGCCAAGAATCTCGAAACCGCGTTCCTTGTCCAGCCGGAGGACATCGTTGCAGCGGTCAAGGAAATGATGGCCTGATTGGAATCGCCCCTGCCTTCGTCTTTCGACGGGGCGGGGCGATCGTCGGCCTGTCTCACTAGATATTATTTCGCGCTGGATTGGTTGGCCGGCCTGACGGGCCTATTGCGCCCGGCCGCCTTCCTCCAGATTCAGTTGGCGTCAAGTAGCCGGCGACCAGTCTCTTCTTCCCAATGATCTTCATTGCCGCACAATTGGCAGTTGAGGAAAGCGCGCTTGAAGAAAAGGTGGCAGTGATGTTCTTCGGTCAGGCCGATGCCGCCATGCAGCTGGATGGATTCTTCCGCTATATCCCTGAATATGCTAGTCGAATGAGCCTTCAATGCGCCCATTTCAAGCGGCGTGGGATCGCCCACGATGCGACTCCAGAACAGCGCTTCACCCGCGACCAGCTTTACCTTGAGATCCGCTACACGGTGCTTGAGCGCTTGAAACATCGCAAGCGGCCGGTCAAATTGCCTGCGCGTTTTCAGATATTCGATGGTCATGTCGAGCAGCGCGCCTGCCGCTCCCAAGCTGTCCGCAGACAGTGCCAATTGTGCGCCGATCAATAGATTGGCGCGCAGCGCCCGAGCCGCCGGTCCTTCCGCTACGACTAGAGCCGGGTCGATAAGGTGGCCGGTCATCTCGACATCATAAAGGCGTCGGCTCTCATCCCAAAGCGATCGCTCATGCAACGCTAATCCCGGTGCATCGAGCGGAATCAGCGCATAAACATCACCCATGTCGGCGAGAATATTGCTTGCCATATCGCCTTCAAAAATGCCTGCGATCTGGCCGTGATAGGTTCCGTCGTCATGCTTTTGAACCGCTGCAGGCAGCATATGGAGCGGGATATATTCGCCGCCGCAGATCCGCTCTACCCAGTTTGTTTTGCCGGCGAGTGTTGCAGATGCGGCAATTCCCTGAAGTCCGAGCAGCGCCGGGATGAGGGGTGCTGCAGGTAGTACACGTCCCAGTTCATGATGGATTGTCGCGACGGCATCACGCTTGAGCCCAAGGCCTCCCAAATCCTCCGGTAAATCAAGCATCAGCCAGCCCATTTCAGCGATCAGCTGCCAGCTTTCATCGCGTGGTGGCTTGAGATTGCCGGCCGGGAAAGCCTTCTGTGCCGCATCACGCAATTCGGAAAGTTCAATTGTCACAGCGACCAGCCTTTCGGTTCGCGCGGCATGCCGAGCATGCGTTCGGCGATGATGTTGCGCTGAACCTCTTCGCTGCCGCCCGCGATGGTCCAGGCATAGCTGTTCATGAAATCGGCCATCCAGTTGCCGGTGTTGAGATCGCCAAAAGTGATCGGCCCGCGATATTGGGCGTCGATCCCGCCGACCCGAACACCCAGGTCGGTCCAGGCGCGAAGGCAGCGCGAATAGGCATTTTTCACGATCGAGGCATCGCCGGTCGCTTCGGTGCCGTCCATTCGCTTCTGCAGGAAATGGTCGGCAAGCGCACAGACTGCATCGACCTCGGTCGCCAGTCTGCCAAGATCGCGCAACACGCCGGCATCGTTCGCTCGGCCATGGTCCCGGACCGTCTCGGCCAGTCGATACATATTGCCGCGCATGCGGTAGGATAGTTCCATCAGGGTCAGACCGCGCTCGGACGTCAACGTGGCCTGCGCCACCGCCCATCCGTCTCCTTCATCCCCGACGCGTTCGCAGACCGGTATTTCCACGCCATCCAGGAAGATTTCCGCAAATTCCTCATCGCCCTGAATCTGATGAATCGGACGAACGGTTACGCCCGGTAATTTCATATCCATCAGCAAATAGGTCATCCCAGCCTGCTTTGGCCCTTCTGAAGATGTCCGTGTCAGCAGCAGACATTTGTCGGCATATTGAGCCATGGTTGACCAGACTTTCTGACCATCGACGACATATACCTCTCCCTTGCGCACGGCCTTGGTCTTGATCGCGGCAAGGTCGGATCCGGCGTTGGGTTCCGAAAAGCCCTGACACCATGTTTCGCCCTTCAGGATTTTGGGCAGATAGCGCGCCTTTTGTTCCTCGCTGCCGCATTCGTGCAGGGTAGCGAACGCGTGGTAGGTCGACACGAAGGACAAGAGCAGGCGTGGCGCGTCGGCGCGGGCCAGTTCCTCGTAAATCACTTTCTGCTCGGCAAGGCTGCGGCCACCGCCAGGCCATTTCTTCGGCCAGTGCGGAATCGCATAACCCGCTTCGGCCAATTTTGCGAACCACGCACGCTGTTCATTAGCGAACTTTTCGTGCGTATCGGCGCTTTTCCGCCAGTCGCTCGGCGTATTTACGGCGAGCCACACCCGGATTTCGTTTCGCAAGTTTTCCAATGCATCGATCATAGTGAAGCTAGGCACTATTCTGTCTGTCGACCGCAAGGGTGCATATACAATATCGATCAGGCGATGCCGGAAACATCGACAAATATTCTTCCATCGACAATCTCGATCGGGAATGTCGCAATATTATCAATGGCCGGCGGATTGAGGGGTTCGCCCGTTGCAAGGTCAAAACGTGTTCCATGAGCAGGGCAAGCTATCCAGCCTGCGCGAATGCGTCCACCCTCCAGGGCCTGAAACGCGTGCGAGCATTCGTTCGCGACGGCGTAGATTTTTCCGCCACTGTTGCAGACTAAAATTGGCTGGCTACGCACACAAAACGCCTTGGACTCTCCTTCGGCAAGTTCGGTAAACTTGACTACCTCAATCATGTCTTCGTTGTTCATTGAGGCTGGTCCTTCTTGAGACGTTGCTCCGAAAAGCTGAAAATATTCATCTTTCACTTCATGACAGCAAGCGCAATGAAAAATCAGATTCGATTGTTTCAGGCCGTTAAGAGCTGCTCCCGGACGGTTCGTTTCGATATTTTTCCATAAGAATTTTTTGGCAATTTATCCCAACAATAGTATATTTTGGGCCGTTTGAACCGCGCGAGAGATTGAAGGCACAACGCATCAAGCGCATCTTCGTCTAGTCTGGTATTTTGAGTAGCCACAACTACCGCAGCTACCTTCTCTCCCCATTCTTCATCAGGTAGCCCAAGTACGCAAACCTCTGATACATTGTCGGCTTGCAGAAGGATCTCCTCGACTTCACGGGGATAGATATTTGAGCCTCCGGAAATTATCATGTCCTTTGAACGATCCTGCAATGTCAGGTATCCGTGCTCGGACAAAAATCCAATGTCGCCAGTCTTCAGCCATCCGCTCCTGATTGTGTCGGCGGTTGCCTTTTCATCTTCCCAGTAACCCGACATCACCACATCGCCGCGACACACTATTTCGCCGGCAACGCCGTCTGGCACGGACATATCATTCTCATCCCATATTGCGATTTCCACGCCAAGTCGGGGCCAGCCAGCAGAACGCAGGACGCGATCATCGTTCGACAAGTGATTTTCATGGTTTAATCCGGTAATCGTCATGGGCGCTTCGCCTTGCCCATAAAGTTGACAGAGTGTGTTTCCGAATATCTTTTTGCATCGCTTGAGTTCTTCCAGATGCATCGGGCCACCACCGTAAATTATACTTCTAAGCCCGTCGGGGACCGTTCCAGCGCGCTCTGCCGCATTTCTCAATCGCTGCAGCATTGTCGGTGCGAGGAACATTCCAACCTCTTGATAATGCTCGCAAAGTTCTAATATAGCTGCTGGATCGAATGAATCCGTTCGAGGTATGATCTGGGCTGCAGCGCGAGCAACATATGGCAATATATACAGCCCGGATCCATGTGACATTGGTGCGGCATGGAGGATGCTATCCGTTGAATCCAGAGCTTCAAAATCCGCTAGGTGAGCTGCGATCATTGCTGTGAGGTTGCGGTTTGTCAGGGTCGCTCCCTTCGCGCGTCCGGTTGTCCCGCTTGTGAAAAAGATCCATGCAGGATCATCGGCTTGGCGATCAACAGGCTCTCTTGGTTCGTTGCACAATAATGTTTCATATGCATCGCTCCCAATAACCGTTGCGTTCCAGTCCGGACACGTCTCGATTTCTTCGGACACAAATACCATCGACGCCTTGCTAAATTCGAGCAGCTCGTTGACTTCGCGCTTGTGCAGTTTCGCGTTTATCGGAACGACGACAAGGCCAGCGGCCCAGCAGGCAAATAATATCTCAATATATTCCGGACAATTCTTGCTTACGATTGCCACGCGAGAGCTTGGCGGAAGCCCGATTCCAGCAGCCAGTTTCTCCGCTCGCTGTCGTAATTCACGCCAACTGGCAAATGGTGCCATGCCATGAGAAACCGCCAAATTTTCGGGAAAACTGCAAGAATTGTGAGTTAAATAATCGAAAAGGTTCATTTCGATCACCAGTCAGACGAGACAATTATCAATCATGCAAGCAATTATGTGCGCAATCTATCGGCCCCGCCAAATATCGCTACCGCGTCGCCGTGGCGGAGGAAGTCTGGATCAGGTAAATGTCTTAGCGTGTTGGTCAAGTAATCGAGACATTCATCACCGGTTCGACGATAATGGTTGACGACGGGATATCACTCATTGAAAAATGGAGGGATAGGCGAAGCCGCTAAAGTCCTGCGAGTGCCTCAAAAACAAAATCGGCATGTTCCTTCCGGCAGATCAACAGGTCCGGCATGTATACGTCGCGCTGGTTATATTTCAGCGGCGAGCCATCGACGCGGCTGACGTGTAGTCCATGCGCCGCCGCAACTGCGATCGGGGCGCAGCTGTCCCATTCATATTGGCCTCCAGTGTGGAGATAGATATCGGCTTCTCCGCGCACCACTGCCATGGCTTTCGCGCCAGCACTGCCCATCGGGACAAGTTCAGCGCCCAAGATTTCCGAGACCGCTACTGCTTCTGCGGCAGGGCGGGTCCGGCTGACCACCATGCGCAATTTCTCAGGCGGTGGCGGTACCGGGTTCGGCTGGTCAGAACGCAGCACGAGATCGAGACCGGGCAGCGCCACGGCACCAATCGCGGGAAGGCCGTCTATCGCCAGCGCGACATGCACTGCCCAATCGGTCCGGCCTTCGCCATATTCGCGGGTGCCATCGACCGGATCGATGATCCACACCCGCGATTTTGACAGGCGTATTTCAGTGTCCTTGCTTTCCTCGGAAAGAAGTCCGTCATCGGGACGTTGGTGCGCAATAGCGTGGATTAGAAACTGATTCGCAGTTTCATCGCCCGCTTTGCCCAGCGCCTTGCCCGACAACAGCCCGCTATCGCGCACTTGCAGCAGCAGCTTGCCGGCTGTGTCAGCGAGATGGGCGGCAAGGGCAACATCATCCTGCATGATTTTCTCGTTCATTTCAGCGGCGCGATCTGGCGGATAATATATTCCGCAGCTTCGACTGGAGTCATTTCGACAGTATTGACCCGGATGTCCGGTTTCTCAGGCGGTTCATAGGGACTGTCGATACCGGTGAAATTCTTGAGTTCGCCAGCCCGCGCCTTTTTATAAAGCCCTTTCACATCGCGTTCCTCGGCGACCTCCAAAGGTGTGTCCACGAAAATTTCGACAAACTCGCTTTCCGGCAGCATCGCCCGCACCATGTTGCGTTCCGCGCGGAACGGAGAAATGAAGGCGGTGAGCACAATCAGACCGGCATCGGTCATCAGTTTTGCCACCTCACCCACCCGGCGAATATTTTCGATCCTGTCGGCCTCGGTAAAACCGAGATCCTTGTTGAGGCCATGCCGAACATTGTCACCATCGAGCAGAAAAGTATGACGGTTCATCACGTTGAGAAGTTTTTCGACTTCATTGGCGATGGTCGATTTGCCGGACCCCGACAGACCGGTGAACCAAAGCACCTTGGGCTTCTGGTTCTTGAGGTCGGCATGGGCTTCGCGCGTAATATCTGTTGCCTGCCAATGGACATTCTGTGCCCGGCGAAGACTGAAATGCAACATGCCCGCGCCAACCGTGGCGTTGGTAATCTTGTCGATCAGGATGAAGCCACCCAATGTCCGGTTGTCAGCATAGGCCTCGAACACGATGGGTTTGTCGGTGGCAATTTCGGCCACGCCAATAGCGTTCAGGTCGAGCGTTTTTGCAGCCATGTGCTGCATCGTGTTGACGTCGATGCTATATTTCGGTTCCTGTACCGTCGCGGATACCATCTGCGTACCGAGTTTGAGCCAATATGCACGACCAGGGAGCAAGGCATCGTCATCCATCCAGACGATGGTTGCCTCGAACTGATCGGACGCCTCGGGTGGATTGTCCGCCGTCGCAATGACATCGCCGCGCGAACAATCTATTTCGTCATCGAAGCACAGCGTGACCGATTGTCCGGCGACCGCTTCTTCCAGATTTCCGCCGAGCGTGACAATCTTGCTGATGGTTGAGGTTTTTCCGGAAGGCAGGACGCGGATTTCATCACCCGGCTTCACCGTGCCCGTCGCAATCTGGCCGGAAAATCCGCGAAAATCGAGATTGGGCCGGTTGACCCACTGGACTGGCATGCGCAGCGGTTTGGACTGGCTGGCATCCAGATCAAGATTGACCGTCTCGAGATGCGCCATCAGTGGCTCACCCTTGTACCAGGGAGTATTTGCCGAATTTTCGGTAATATTATCACCCTTGAAGCCGGAAATCGGCATGGCGGTGAAATTGTCGATGCCGATCTCGGTGGCGAAAGCGGTATATTCGGCAACAATCGCATCATATCTGGCCTGATCATAATCGATCAGGTCCATCTTGTTGACGGCCAATACGATATTCTTGATGCCGACGAGGTTGCACAGATAGCTGTGCCGCCGGGTCTGGACGAGCACGCCCTTGCGAGCGTCGATCAGGATGACGGCAAGGTCTGCGGTCGAGGCGCCGGTGACCATGTTGCGGGTATATTGCTCGTGCCCGGGACAGTCGGCGACAATGAACTTGCGCTTTTCGGTCGAGAAGAACCGGTAGGCGACGTCGATCGTGATCCCCTGTTCCCGTTCCGCAGCGAGACCATCGACCAGCAGCGCGAAATCAATCTCCTGGCCCTGCGTGCCGACCGACTTGGAATCGGCCTGCAGCGCTTCGAGTTGATCCTCGAAAATCATCTTGCTGTCGTAAAGAAGTCGGCCAATCAGGGTCGATTTGCCGTCGTCCACCGAGCCGCAGGTGATGAAGCGGAGCAGTGATTTATGCTGATGCGTTTCCAGATAGCTGTCGATATCCTCGGCGATCAGTGCGTCGGTCTTGTAAATGGTATCGGTCATCAGAAGTATCCCTCCTGCTTTTTCTTTTCCATCGATGCCGAAGAATCATGGTCGATCGCACGGCCCTGTCTTTCCGACGTCGTTGTCAGCAGCATTTCCTGGATGATCTCCGGCAATGTTGCAGCCGTGCTTTCCACCGCACCCGTTAGCGGATAGCAGCCCAATGTGCGGAACCGGATCGATCGTTCGACCGGTGTCTCTCCCTCTTTCAGCGGAAAGCGGTCGTCATCGACCATGATCAGCATGCCGTCGCGTTCGACTGTCGGACGTTTGGCCGAGAAATAGAGCGGAACAATCTCGATATTCTCCAGATGAATATATTGCCAGATATCGAGTTCGGTCCAGTTGGACATCGGGAAGACGCGGATGCTTTCACCCTTGGCTTTGCGGGTATTGTATAGTTTCCACAGTTCGGGCCGCTGGTTCTTGGGATCCCAGCGGTGATTGGTCGAACGGAAGGAAAATATCCGTTCCTTGGCCCGGCTTTTTTCCTCGTCGCGTCGCGCGCCGCCGAAGGCCGCATCAAAGCCATATTTGTCGAGAGCCTGTTTGAGACCTTCGGTTTTCCACATATCGGTATGCAGTCCGCCGTGATCAAAGGGGTTGATCCCGCGTTCGACCGCTTCGGGATTCTTGTAAACCAGCAATTCCATGCCGGCATCCGCAGCAGCCTTTTCGCGCAGCTTGTACATATCCTGAAACTTCCAGGTCGTATCAACATGGAGCAACGGAAAGGGCGGCGGCGAAGGGTAAAAGGCTTTCTTGGCGACATGCAGCATCGCCGCGCTATCCTTGCCGACCGAATAGAGCATCACCGGCCTTTCTGCCTCTGCCACAACCTCGCGCATGATGTGGATCGCTTCGGCTTCGAGCCGCTCCAGATGGGTTAATGTTCGTGCCGTCAATGTCCGCTCCTCAATTGCTGGGGCTATATTGACCAGAGAAAGTTTTTATATGGACCTCCCATATGGGATGGTGTAGGAATTGTGCATGGCTTTCCCGGGAAATTCCGAAACCGGATTGCTGCTTTCCCTGCAGAAGGCGGTGGCCGAAAAATCAGGTTGGACCGAGTTCCTGGCGGGGCTCGCCACTATGGCAAATGCCAGTTTCGCTGCAATGATTGTTGAAACCCGTGGTTCCTCCGGTGCGGTACATATCGTCAACGCGATGCCAAATGGTCAGCCGGTATCGATCCCTTCCGATGCACTGGGCACGATTCTTTCCAGCCGGCTTCGGCCCGAACGGATATATTCGGCCGCCGAGTTGAAAGACCTGGACTCAGGCGTGGAAACGGAGGCGGCGCTCGACAGGCTTGATGCGCGCGCCCTGAGGGCAATGCGCGTCGTTGTTTCCGAAACGCTATCGATCACGGTCGGGATCTTTGGTCCGGTCGAGTTTGGCGCAGCAGACGGTGCCATTTTACGAAGACTTTTTCCCTATCTCAAGTCATGCACGCACGCCGCTGCTATGGTAGAGCGCGAACGATTCCATGCGTCGGTATCAGCGAGTGTGGCAGGAAAGACTGGCCTGGGATGGTTCCTGCTTGATCAGTCGGCCTTCATCGTAGAAGCGGCAACCGGTCAACCGGACCGATGGCCAGGCCTTCGCGTTCTTGCCAGCCAGCAAGGCGATCGAATGGCCCTTTCAGATCGCGCAGCAGAATCGGCATTGGCAGATATCCTTGAGCGTTGTGCCACCACAGATACTGAGTATTCATCGGCCATTCGGATCAGCGACGTTCCCTTGGTTCACATGCATGTTTCGCCATTTTCTAACACGGATTTTGCGTGGCGCGGAAAGTCTGTGGCAATTGCCACATTGCACGGCGAGAGCCGGGTCCCACTGGAAAATGCTGGCATGCTGGTGGACTTGTTCGGGCTGCTTCCCAGCGAAGCAAGACTGGCTAACGCATTGGCAAACGGGGCCTCATTGGCCGAGGCTGCTGAACAGATGGGTCTTACGATCGAAACCGTGCGGAACTATTCAAAAAAGATTTTCGCCAAGACCGGAACAAGGGGGCAGGCGGATCTCGTGAGATATATTCTGGCGAACGGTCTTGCCGAGCTCGAAGATCCGTCGCTTTATGCTCAGGGTCCCGACGGATAAATATCGGTCAGTATATCCGTGATCTGATGCCAATCCGCACGAGATGGTTCGGCGCTTCCTTTTAATCACCTCCTTCGGGAAGGTAGGCAATCCATCCGGGCTAAAGCCGAGTTCGAAACCAGCCACCTGCGTTTGCGGCATTTGATTCCCAATGGATCATGGCCTCCGCGTTTAGATGAAACATTTGGTCAGCAGTGACATTCACGCCCTGCTCGTCCGCCAGCATAAAAGACGCGAACATGATCGCCAGCGAGATCATCGCGGCTTTTTCTCAGGATAGACGGCCGGTATCGGACTGTCGGGTCTTAGGCAGTCGATCTCACTAGCGGATTGGCCTGCCCCCCGAAAAGTGGTCCATATTGAAAGTTAGGATTTCGGCTATTTATGGCTTGAAAGGAGCTTTGAATGGCGCGGAAGAGATATACACCGGAGCAGATCATCGGGATGCTGCGAGAAGCCGAGGTTCGGCTGGCACACGGCGAGAGGGTTGGTGCGATATGCCGGTCGTTGAGCATATCGGAGCAGAGTTACTATCGCTGGCGGCGTGAATATGGCGGGTTGAAGGTGAGCCAGGCTCGGCGTTTGAAGGACCTTGAGAAGGAGAACCAGCGGCTCCGAAAGGCGGTGTCGAACCTGACGCTCGACGCTTTGATCCTGAAGGAGATTGTCGAGGGAAAGTACTGAGCCCCTCGCGGCGCCGTTCGGCGGTCGACCATGTGTGTAAGGCGCTCGGAGTATCCGAGCGTCGTGCCTGCAAGGTGACGGGCCAGCACCGTTCGACCCAGAGGAAGCCGGCGAGACCGCGGCCTGATGAGAAGTCGCTGACAGCCGAGATCATCCGGCTGGCCTCGCAATACGGCCGATATGGCTACCGCCGTATTACCGGCCTGCTGCGTAATGACGGCTGGACGGTTAACGCGAAGCGGGTCGAGCGCATCTGGCGCCGCGAGGGGCTCAAAGTTCCGAAGAAGCAACCGAAACGTGGTCGGTTATGGCTGAACGATGGCTCGTGCATGCGGCTCCGACCCCAATATCGTGGCCATGTCTGGAGCTACGACTTCGTCGCCGACCGCACCCATGACGGCAAGGCGTTCCGGATGCTGACGGTGATCGATGAACACAGCCGGGAGTGCCTGGCGATCCATGTCCAGCGACAGCTCAAGAGCGACGATGTGCTGGCGGTACTGACCGATCTGTTCCAGCGTCATGGTCCGCCAGCACATATAAGATCGGATAATGGCGCGGAGTTTACCTCCCATACCGTGCGCGACTGGCTCGGCAGGATTGGCGTGAAGACGCTCTACATCGAACCGGGCAGCCCTTGGGAAAATGGCTACAACGAGAGCTTCAACGGCAAGCTCAGGGACGAACTTCTCAATGGCGAAATATTTTACACGCTGAGGGAGGCCGAAATCCTGATTGGATGCTGGCGCCAGCATTACAACACACTCCGCCCGCACAGCTCGCTGGGCTACAAACGGGCAGACTCGCGGGGAGTTTTGCGATTGTGTTTCGAAATTCAATAACGTGAGCCCTGGTTATTTGGCTGACAGCCAAGCCGGGATGGATGCTTTCAAACCGTTTGATCGCGAGCTTCCACTCGTCATAGGATTTTTCACTAGCACCTTTCTCGCGGTTCTGCTGCCATCGCTCCAGTAGATCATATAGTGTTGCTTGGCTGTCGCTTGTGGACATTGTGTCTAGAACTGGCTCGGGGGAATTTGAAGAGCTGAGCATTGCGGCCAACTCATGATCTACATGAGCAAAGCTATGCGTTGCAAGGAGATCGAGCAGCCGTTCAGCTATCCGATTGAAAACAGACTCCCATGACGAGGACTTATGATCAATGTCTTCATTTTCCAATATGATAAACACAAGCCCGTTTACAGCTGTCCAATCGCGGGCGCGCAGAGCCACCTTTGCGAATTCCTGATACCCTAGTGCTTTTAAGCGATGATGTCGGCCCAACACCTCGGCGCGGACCATCAGAGACTTCCGGTCGCTTTCTTTTGATGGAGCAACATTTAGCCAATCAATATCAATTTGATCATTTTCGAGCCCATCAACATTCTCAGCGTCTCCATCTGTCACTCCCATCTCTCGATAGGCGTCCTGTTTGTACTTTCCGCCCCATTCAGCGCGCAACAAATAGACGAACAACTCTAGTGTTCCCCATACTACATTATCCAGAGACTGTTGGCTGGTTGGAATATATGAAATATTCCTTGTGCCTTGGTAATTTGCAGAAACTCGCGCTGCTAACCAGTTATCAAAAATCTTGTCCGCATCAACCTTAGCGCCATATGCGAGCGAATCCTCCCATTGCGAAATCATTCTAACGAATGTGACATTTTCGCGCCTCAGGGCCTGCAAAGCTTCTTTGCTGTCGCGGGTTCCCAAAGAAACCTTCCATTCACGCTTTCCCGCAGTTGCGCGGAGCTTTTCTGGAATTGCTTTGCGGAAATGATAAATTCCGGTTTTTGGATGCTTGAATAATCCGCTCACTGCGATTCTCACTTTGTACCACTCCTTTGTACCAAAGGGTGATCAAAAAGCCTAGGCTTTACGTAAGCTTAAGGAAAAAATACAAGATTTTTTAGAATGGTGACCCCTACGGGATTCGAACCCGTATTTCAGCCGTGAAAGGGCCGCGTCCTAACCCTTAGACGAAGGGGCCATACCAATTGCTGGTCAGCGAGCAACGGCCATTAGGGGGGCACTGGACTTTGGTCAACCCTCTTTTAGCCGGTTTTTCGGGCTTATTTCCTGAAGCCCTCTCAAACGGCTCGTGGCGTGAGGCCCATCTGCCCGCGAACATCTTTGTTGTCATAGTGAAGAAGGCGGCAGCGGGACCGGAATAATGCGCTCCCGGGCCATTCTCAATCGGCCCAGGCTGCATCTTCCAGGTGGATTTCCGCCGACGGGCGGCTGCCCCAGTCATCGATCTTGGCGCGCCCTGCGATCCACAATTTTCGTCCCTTTGGCGCGTTGAGCAATGCCTGCCCGAGATCGGTTTCCGCCGCGCGGAAGGCAATTGTCTTGATCGATGCGCCGTCATCGCCAGCGACGATCATCCGGACATGGTCGGTTCCAACAATATCGCATTTGACGATTCGCACCGGTCCGGTCACGACGCGCGGGGCGGGCCAGCCCATGCCATAGGGACCGGCGCCGTCCATTGCCTCGACGATGGTCGGGTTGACGCCCCTTGGGGAAAGCAACGCGTCGACCAAAAGGGCTTTGCCATCCTGTGCCTTGCCGACGCTGTCCGCCAGCCGGTCGTTGAGAAATTCCGAAAAAGCGTCCACCTTGTCCGCGTCAATGGTGATGCCGGCAGCCATTGCGTGGCCTCCACCGGCGATCAGCAGGCCGCTGTCCTTGGCGGCGATGATCGCTGCTCCGAGATCGATACCGGAAATCGAGCGTCCGGAGCCTTTGCCAATCCCCTCTTCATCGACGGCGATGATGATGGCCGGACGGTTCAGCTTCTCCTTGATCCGGCCGGCGACAATTCCAATCACCCCGGGATGCCAGCCTCTGGCCGAGAGCACTGCAACCGCCTGATTCTGCTGCGAGGAACACATGGCGTCGGCTTCCTCGAGCACATGGGCCTCGATCGCGCGGCGTTCCTGGTTGAGATGGTCGAGTTCCGCGGCAATCGCCTGCGCTTCTTCCGGGTCCTGCGTGATCAGCAATCGCACGCCGAGGTCGGACTTGCCGACCCGTCCGCCGGCATTGATCCGCGGTCCAAGGGCGAAGCCGAGGTCCGAACATATCGGTGCGCGTTTCAGGCGGCTGGCATCGATCAGGGCAGACAGGCCGACATTCTGCCGCCCGGCGAGGACTTTGATGCCCTGCGCGACGAAGGCGCGGTTGAGTCCGCGCAACTGGGCCACATCGGCCACCGTGCCCAGGGCCACGATATCCAATAGCTCGAGCAATTTCGGTTCGGCTCGATTCGCAAAGAAACCCTTGTTGCGCAGTGTCCTCACGAGAGCAGCGCCGAGCAGGAAGGCCATGCCGACGGCGGCGAGATGGCCGTGTTCGGCGCCGGCCGCGCTTTCATCCAGCCGGTTGGGATTGACCAGTGCCAGCGCCTTGGGCAATTCGACCGCGCATTTGTGATGGTCGACCACGATCACCTCGACACCCGCCTTGTCGGCCATGTCGAGCGCTTCAAAGGCCATGGCGCCGCAATCGACCGTCACCACCAGATTGCTGCCCTGTTCGCCGAGCTTGACCAGGGCCTCGCCAGACGGGCCATAGCCCTCCATCAGGCGATCGGGGATATAATAGCCCGCATCGAGTCCGAGGTCCCTCAGCAAGCGGATCAGCAAGGCGGCGCTGGTTGCGCCGTCAACATCATAGTCGCCGAATATCGTGACCTTTTCCTGGTTGCTGATGGCCAGGGCCAGACGATCTGCCGCTACGTCCATATCCTGGAATACCGAAGGATCGGGCATGAAACCGCGGATCGTCGGGTCGCGGTTGACCTCCAGCGTTTCGCGGCTGGCGCCGCGGGCCAGCAACAATTGGGTGACCAGATCATCCGGCTGAAATCCGGGATCGCGCGCGTCGGCGCTGGTGCTGCGCCAGCGCCAGCTCTGGCCGGACAGGGATTTTTCGACGTTCAATACTGCGTTCATGGTCCGCGCTATGCGTGAAACCTGAAGCGCTGACAATCGGTCTGTTACTTGTTAGGGGACAAGCGATGAAAAATCTTCTGATCGTCTATTACAGCTATACCGGCGGCACCGCCCAGATGGTCGAGGCTGCTGCCGAAGCTGCGCGGCAGGAAGACGGCACCGAAGTGCGCGTCGTTCGCGCGGAAGATTGCCAGCCCGATGACATGCTGTCCGCCGACGGCTATATTTTTTCGACGCCTGAAAACCTCGCCGCGATTGCCGGGGTAATGAAGGCCTTTTTCGACCGCTGCTATTATCCCCTGCTTGGCAGGATCGAGGGGCGCCCCTATGCCGCGATGATCTGCGGCGGGTCGGACGGCGAGAATGCGAAGGTCCAGCTGGAGCGGATCGCCACCGGCTGGCGACTCAGGAAGGTGATTGACAGCCTGATCATCTGCACCCATGCGCAGACCCAGGAGCAGATATTGGCGCCGAAGACGATCGGTGAAAGCGATCGCCAGCACTGCGCGGAAACCGGCGCGACGCTCTCGGCCGGGCTGGCCATGGGGGTTTTCTAGGTCAGTTCCCTCACGCGATCCTGCAAGACCGGGATGACATCGGTCTCGAACCAGGGATTGGCCTTGAACCAGCGGATGTTGCGCGGGCTGGGATGGGGCAGGGGCAAGAGCTCCGGCCAGAATTCCCGCCAGCGCTTCACCGTGTCGGTGAGCGTTCGCGATTTTCGATCGCCGAGATGCCAGTTCATCGCATATTGGCCGAGCACCAGCGTCAGCCTGATATTGGGCAGGGCATCCAGCAGCGGCTGGCGCCATGCCGGCGCGCATTCCGGTCGTGGCGGCATGTCGCCGCCCTTGCCGGTGCCGGGAAAACAGAAGCCCATCGGGATGATGGCAAACAGGCGCGGATCATAAAATTGCTCTTCGGTGACGCCCAGCCAGCCGCGCAGCCGTTTGCCGCTGACATCGTCGAACGGGCGGCCTTTCTCGTGGGTCTTGCTGCCCGGCGCCTGGCCGACCAGCAGAATCTGCGCGGCGCTGTCTGCCTGCAGCAACGGTTTGGGGCCCAAGGGCAGGCCTGTGCAGATCGTGCAGGCGCGGACTTCTTTTAGTAACGCCTCGAGTTGCCCGTTATTACGCAGCATCGATCCCGGCCAAAGCAGACGAAATCATTCCGGGTTGCGGCGACATTCCGCAACATCATCGGTTTCCGCAATATCGGGATCAGGGACAAGTTCGAAGACATGCAATAATCTGCTGGCCTTGCGTTTGCCTGCCCTGTTCTCGGTTCTGTTGACGACCGCTGCAAAATCAGAACAGGCAGGCCCGCTGCGCAGATAGTCGCTGTGGCCGGTCTGGCCGCGGCTGATAGCGGTGGTGTCGACAATTGTCAGCCCGCTCTTTTCCGGCTCGGTGTCATATTTGGTCTTGGCGGCATAGCATCGTTCGGGATAGCCCTGATCCCGCAATGATGCCGCCTCGAACGGGTTGAAGCAATCCGGACGGCCGAGTCTGGGATAGCCGTGAAAATTATAGGACAGGCCAAGGGCGCGATCTTTGGCTGATACATAAACCGTGATCCGGCGGTCATTGTTGACGCGGCGCATGGTGAGCACGGTTTCGACGATGTCGCGTTCGAAATCCTGCCGGTCAATATCGGGCGAGGCGAGAATGATGTTGGATATATTGCTCGAATCCGCGTTGCTGCTGTTGCGATCGACAAATTCGATGGCAGGAATCACCAGCCGGCCACCAAGCGAATGGGCAACCAGAATGATTTCCTTGGTCCATGGCTGTTGCGCCAGCTTGGCCAGAAAACTCCGGAACTGCCGTTCATTATAATACATGTTCGTTTCATCGGCGGCATATTTCAGAAATTCGCCCTGCGATGGCCAGCTATAATGAACGACCGGAATATCGAGGCCCGACAGGCGGGAAATCTGGGCACTATCGCGTGCGCTGGTAAAAAAAGTTTCCTTGAACCCGTGGACATAGAGCAAAATTCGTCCGTCTCGCTTAACAGCGGCTGCCGCGAGATCATCCCACCATTGCTGCTCGTTGTTCAGGGCAAAGGGTATCACCTCACGCAATTTTTCTTTGCCCTTGGCGTTGGTGATTTCCATTTCCTGCGGCGCGCCAAACCGGCCGTACCGAACGATTTCACTTCGCTGGTTAAGCAGCGCGACCCGGTCCGTCCGACAATCCGGCAAACGGCTGGTCACGACGAAATAGGGCTTGTCCACCATCACTTCTGCGGGTTGTACTCCCGGCCGGCAGCGCTCGTCCGCGACATAATCGCCGTGGGGGATGTCGCCATATTGAACAGGAGAAATGCAGGCTGTTACCAATATTGGTAATATCAGCAGCAAGTGACGCAGTTTCTGGAACCGATGCAAGTTCTTGTCAGCAAACATCCCCTGCATCAGGTTTTGCGATGTTCGCTTTTCACCCAGCGTACGGTGCCGGACGACGCGCGCATGACGACGCTTTCCGTGGTCATCTTGCCGCTGCGCAATTTCTTGACGCCTTCCAGCAACGAGCCATGGGTAACGCCGGTCGCCGCGAAGATCACATCGCCTTTGGCCAGTTCTTTCAGGTCATAGATCTTGTCGAGATCCTCGATGCCCCATTTATAGGCGCGCTGGCGCTCGTCGTCATTGCGGAACAGGAGGCGTCCCTTGAACTGTCCGCCAACGCAACGCAGCGCCGCCGCCGCGAGCACGCCTTCGGGTGCGCCGCCGCTACCCATATACATGTCCACGGTCGTATCTTCGTCGGACGTTGCAATCACGCCGGCCACATCGCCGTCGGGGATCAGCATGATTCCACAGCCGATGCTGCGCAATTCGGAGATGATCTTGTCGTGCCGCGGACGATCGAGAACGCAGACGATGATGTCCGCCGGTGCGACGCCCTTTTCCTTGGCGACGGCTTCGACATTTTCGGTCACCGATTTGTTGAGATCGATAATGCCCGGCGAATAGCCAGGCCCGACCGCCAGCTTGTCCATGTAAACATCCGGAGCGTTCAGCAGGTTGCCCTTTTCCGCAATAGCGAGGACGGCCAATGCATTGGCGCCCGCCTTGGCGGTGATGGTTGTGCCTTCCAGCGGATCAAGCGCGATATCAATCGCCGGCGCTTCGCCTTCACAGCCGCGGCCGACTTTTTCGCCGATAAACAGCATCGGCGCCTCGTCGCGTTCGCCTTCACCGATGACCACGGTACCACAGATGTCCAACTCGTTCAGCGCCGCGCGCATCGCTTCCACAGCAGCGGCATCAGCAGCCTTTTCATCGCCGCGACCGATCAGGTTGGCAGCCGATATGGCAGCCGCTTCGGTAACGCGTACCATTTCCATGACGAGTACGCGGTCCAATATTTGGCTTGCTTCGGGCATATTGTGGGCTAGTCCTTCTATAGGGGTAATTTTGAACTCTCGATAGGGGAGCGATATTACAATGTCGAGACCGGTTTTAGTGTTCTCTTTGCTCATCCCGTCCGGCGCGATGGGGCAGGTGCCTCCGCCCGATGACCGGACGTCCATGTTGGTAGAAAACGCACGGCAGATGGTGGCTGTTGACGCCGACGGCTGCCTTCTCCGCCACGCCAATGATGATATTCTGGTCTGCGGCACTTCGGATATCGATCGACAACAACGGTTACCGTTCCCCGAGTTGGCAGCGCGGCCCGGGGAGCGAATCCGGGAGCTTCTGCCAAAAGGAAATCCCGAAATCGTCCAGCAAGGCCGCTGCCATGTCACCATGGACGAACGCAATTGCTTCAAGGGGCTGCAGATTCTAAGCGTCGGCTTTGGCGGACCAATTGGTGGAGCAGCGGGACGTCTGTGGCAGACGATCGCGCCGGTCATTCCACCCGAAGACTATGTGGAACAGGCGATGATCAAGCCGCTTTCGCCTGCGCCGACCGACTGATCAGTCCTGATCGCTGAGCAGGTGCATCACAACCGGAGCAGCCTTCAGGCTGGTTGAACTGGAAAGGGCGGCAAGGCCCAGTGACACGTCCCGCTCGCGGCTGTCATGGGTTACCATCGAGATCAGCACCGATCCTTCGGCGGCTTTCTCTGTCTGGATAAGGCTCTCGATCGATACTTCGGCATCGCGCATCGCCGCTGTAATTTCGGCGAGAACGCCGGGCTTGTCAGCGACGATGAAGCGGATGTAGCTCTTGCCGATCCGGTTGCCGCTCTCGGCGCGCTCGCACGGTTCCATCTTGCTGGCCGGCGTGGCAAAAACGGTGCCGGCATCGCCCCGGGCAATATCGATCAGATCGGCGACTACGGCAGAGGCCGTCGGTCCTTCACCCGCACCTGCACCCTGAAACATGAGGCGACCGGAAAAATTGCCCTCGGCAACCACCGCGTTGGTCGATCCGTCGATATGGGCGAGAGGGTGATTTTCAGGCACCAGATAAGGATTGACCCGCTGGAACAGTTTCCCTTCATCGATCCGGGCCATGCCGAGCAGGCGGATGCGATAGCCAAGCGCCTTGGCCTGACCGATATCGGCCGCCATGATATGGCGTATGCCGTCGATCTCGACGCCCTCGAAGTCGAGCGCCTTGCCAAAGGACAATGCGGCCAGAATGGCAAGCTTGTGGGCTGCGTCTACGCCATCAATGTCGAAACTCGGATCCGCTTCGGCATAGCCGATTTCCTGGGCATCCTTGAGGACGTCGTCAAAGGCGCGGCCGTGTTTTTCCATTTCGGTGAGGATATAATTGCACGTGCCATTGAGAATGCCGTAAACCCGCTCGATCCGGTTGGCCGAAGCGCCGTCGCGCAGTCCCTTGATGACCGGTATTCCGCCTGCAACAGCGGCTTCATATCGCAGCGACAGATTTCCGGTTTCAGCCGCCTTGGCCAGTTCCATCCCGTGATGGGCGATCATCGCCTTGTTCGCTGTGACGAACGATTTGCCCGATGCCAGGCTTTTCCGCGCGAGTTCCAGGGCGGTGCCGTCGGAGCCGCCGATCATCTCCACAACGCAGTCGATATCGTCCAGCGCCGCAAGCTGTTCAGGCTGGTCGTACCAGGGATATGCCGCCAGATCGATGCCGCGATCACGGCTCCGGTCGCGCGCCGAGATGGCAGAGACGATAATCGGCCGGCCGGCTCGCTGCGCGATCATGGCGCCATTTTCCTCGATTAGCCGGATAACACCGGTTCCTACGGTGCCTAGTCCAGCGAGTGCGATACGAAGCGGGGCAGTCATGGTCATAAGCCTCTTTATGTTTCAAGTGAGAGTTTCGGCGCCTTATTAGCGGCGGCTCGAGCGAATGCCAGTACTAGTTCCGCCGCTTCAGGGCTGTCGTGATCTCGGGCAGGAGCCTAGGTCGCGCAGGACCAGCCGATAATCGCTTTGCGCCTGGCGCGCATTGGCCGCGCTAACACCGCTCAGTGCTTCGGCAGGAAGCTCGCGGGGAAGAAAGCAGGCCAGCCGGTACCAGAGCAGGCTGTTTCTGACCGGCGCCCGTGCTGCCTCGTCGACAATCTCGCCGAGGGAAACGGCCCAGAATTTCTGCTGGCCATCGCGCTTCAGCACGGTAATTGAAATGGGTGACTCGGTTTCGGTTTCCATGAATATCTGGGTTTCGCCTTCACCGATAATAGTGCCCGGTACATGGAAGGCGCTGGCGATCCGGCTAATGGCTGGTGGTGCATCGCGATTGACCAGCTCGCGGACCAGGGAACGCACCCTCTGTTCGCGAACTTCTGTCCAGGCAATCTGTCCGTCCCTGGCTATTAGTTGTACATTGTCGCCGCCGCTCGATGGCCGACGGGCGAAAATAATGAACGGCTGCTTCTTTATCTTGGGGGCCCGACCCCGCGCATCAAGCGGCAGATCAACGACGTAACGAATCGTTTCTCCGACCCCGCCCTTACCGCGAATCAGCGCGTTGGTAGACGCGACAATATAAAAGCGTTGCGTTCCAGGAGGAGCGTTTGGCGCTCTTTCCGGAGCGACTTTAATCGCTTCCTTGATCGTCGCGTGGACGATGATCGGCGCTTCGGCGCTGAGGTCGGCGAGGTCCGCATATTGCAATGGATCGTTGTCCCCCGGCACCTGTGATAAAGCCGGAAACAACGCAATTTCGGTAAAAAGCAAGGCGAAGGCAAAAAATGTGAAGGAGCGCATGTTTTCCTCGGGACTGGGTTTCAGGATGCTTGGTTTTAGCCCCTATAGTGGGTCTTTGACAGCTTAATCGATGATGAACCAATAAAGCGATTGCCTGCGTGGAACTACCACGTTAAAACAAATTTAAGATGGCTTTCATGCGAGCGAAAAGCTGTCATGGGATAACAAAGGTCGCGATGGTTTTTTTCAAGCCTCATGCCTTTGTAAAGGGCTTCAGCGATGAGGCGCGCGACCTTACGATGGGGAAAAAGGAGTTACATTGCTGAATGGCTTATGCTGACCAAGAGATGAGTTCGAACAAGGTCATATCGATCGTTCTTGTCGTAATCATTCACCTGTTACTTGGCTATGCGCTGGTCACCGGACTAGCTTATAGTGCGGTCAAGAAGGTTGCTACGCAGCTGGACATGATCGATATTCAAGAGGAAGAACCGCCGGAAGAACCGGAGGAACCACCACCACCACCGCCTGAAAAGCCGATCGAACCGCCACCAGTGGTATCGCCACCGCCCATCGTGGCGCCCGTGGTTGCACCTCGCCCGGTCATTCGGACGGTTCCAACCGCGCCGCCTCCACCGCGTCCGGTTGTAGCGCCTCCTCCACCTCCACCACCTCCACCGCCGCCGCAAAGGGCGACGCCGGAGCCACGTGGTAATCCTGGCAGCTGGGCCAATGCGAACGACTATCCTTCGCGGGCTCTGCGCGAGGAACGGGAAGGCACCACACGTTTCCGTCTGACAGTCAATGCGGACGGACGGGTAAGCGATTGCCAGATAACCGGTTCTAGCGGCCATGCTGATCTGGATGAAGCTGCCTGCAAAAACTTGACTCGACGTGCGCGGTTCCGTCCTTCTCTGGACGCAAACGGAAATGCGACAACCGGATATTATTCCAACGCCGTTCGTTGGGAAATACCCAAATAATATATAGGGGAGGGCATTATATGATGTCCTTCCCGCTCCAGATTTTTTGCTACAAACTTATCCTGAGGGGAATGTTAAAATGTTGATTGAAATTTTGGCCGCTGGTTCGACAGCACCACAAAACGCTTTCGGTTTCTGGGAGGCCATGGAACAGGGCGGTGTTATCGCCTGGTCCGTCCTCGCAATTCTGACGATTATGTCTGTGTCTTCTTTCTACATCCTGTTTTCGAAACTTTTCGAGCAGAACAAAGTGATGAAACAGGGCCAGGCCATGCGCACGACCTTCTGGCGTGCCGGAACGCTTAAAGAAGGCGCTGCGAAGCTCGACAAGAACTCCGCTTATCGCCAGATCGTTGACGACGCGATCAAAGCCGATGCGGATCACGCGAAATTGACCGATCCGGTTGAAGCGCATGACTGGTTGCACGGTTCGATCGAACGTTCGCAGGACCTGATCAAGTCCAAGCTGGCAACCGGCCTTCCTTGGTTGGCTACCGTTGGTGCGACATCGCCGTTTATCGGATTGTTCGGTACGGTTATCGGTATTTACCGCGCGCTGATCAAAATCGGTATCGCTGGTCAGGCATCGATTGATGCTGTTGCCGGCCCGGTTGGTGAAGCACTGATCATGACCGCACTTGGTCTTGGTGTGGCTGTTCCAGCCGTTCTTGCCTACAACTGGTTGCAGGGACGCAACAAGCGGATCGCTGAACAGCTGTCAGCATTCTCTAACGACGTTCTGGGCTACATGGCTTCGGATGGCGGCGTTAAACCAATCGCAACAACTGCTGGTGGCGTGAAGACCGCTCCGGCTGCTGCGAAGCCTGCTGCGCCTGCCGCAAAGAAATAAGCCGGGGGCCGGGTTGCTTGCCGCATGTCGCGGCGGCAACCTGGCCAACGCACGACAAGGGGGCTTTCGTTCCCTTCAGATGGTTTAGTTTTGAGAGGATAAAATCCTATGGCAATGAATGTTGGGGGCGGTAGCACGGAGGAGACTCCTCTATCCGACATTAATACAACCCCACTTGTGGACGTTATGCTGGTCCTGCTGATCATTTTCCTGATCGCGGTTCCGGTGGTTATCCAGACAGTGGAACTCGAGCTTCCGGTGCTTCCGTTTGAAGTGACCACGACGAAGCGCGAAAATGTGCTGCTGTCGGTTACGACGACCGATGCCGCAGGACGTGATCCGGGTGAAGAAGGTTATTCAGGAGCCACTCCTGGCGGCAATTGCCGGGTGTACTGGAACACCACTCCGGTCAATTCCAGCGAACTGGTGACCCGGGCCGTGAAACAGCTCGAAGACCAGATCGATTCCTTTGGTGGGGTGGAAAATATGACACCGGAAGATATGCCGGAAGTGCACATCCGTGGTGATATCAACACGCCCTATAAATGTATCGGCGGTGCTATCTACACAATGCAGCGCGCCGGTTTTGCAAAAGTGGGCTTTTTGTCCACGCCAATTGTCGTCGAATAAATTCGAACGGCAACCAGAGTTA